>OMGJ01001568.1_pt1 | contig 9728 bp, 9 predicted proteins | sample 1645811 | NCBI WGS metagenome assembly OMGJ01 (sample SAMN05578589, study PRJEB25193) | human gut metagenome | biome: Human Microbiome; feature: human-associated habitat; material: feces | host: Homo sapiens | place: USA:Birmingham | reverse complement strand
CCTGCCTGTTGTTAAAAAGAACCATTTGGGCTATTGCAAAAAAAGATGAATTTTGGTCAGAAATTTTACTCATTTTTAACAACAAGCCACTTATTTTCTGTTGATTATCTCTTTTTTATCAAACGGAAAGTATATTCCACCTTCCATTCTTTTTAACAACAGGCAGGCAATCACGGCTGAAACCAGTTCCGCCACCGGAAAACTGATCCAGATTCCCGCCGCTCCCATTGTTCGTGACAAAAGATATCCAAGCGGAAGGATAATGACCAGCTGGCGCAAAAGTGAAATGATCAGAGAATCTCCACCCCGTCCCAGCGCTTCAAACACACCGGAAAAGATCACACCTGCTGACGACACCAAAAATCCAAGCGAAATCAATCGCAGTGCCTCCATTCCTGCACGCATCAGCTCTGCATCTGCCTGGAACATACTCAGAATGATGTCCGGAATTGCCAGAGAAACAACCGTTCCCACCAGCATCAGTACTGCCGCAGAAATCAGACTGTAGCGTATCGTATCCCGCACCCGTTTCTTTGATCCGGCTCCGTAGTTATATCCGATAATCGGCCGCATTCCCTGTACAATTCCATTCGCCGGCATATAAATAAATGTCTGAAGTTTGAAATAAATTCCAAGTACTGCTACATACGTATCCGAAAATGCAGCCAGGATTCCATTTAATCCGCCCACCAGAACAGACGGCATCGTCATCATCAGAGAAGACGGGATTCCGACCGAATATATCTGACGGATCAGCCGCCAGTCCAGATGCAGATATTTGGGATGAATCGTAACACCCGGATTTTTTCGCAGATAAACAACAATATATAGAAGAAATGCGCTGATCTGCCCGATCACAGTTGCCACTGCCGCCCCTTTTACTCCCATTTCAGGAAATCCAAGAAGGCCGAAGATCAGGATCGGATCCAGGATAATATTAATCATTGCGCCTGCTCCCAGAAGTATCATTGTCGTTTTCATTGCTCCGATGCCCTGATAGATTTTTTCCATCGCGATCTGAAGCAGAGAACCAAACGAAAAGCAAAGAACAATATACGTATAGTCACATGCCTGTTTCATGACCTCGGGTTCCTTTGTAAATAATCCGATAAATGGTTCTGTGATCACAAGGCCCAGGATCACAAACAGTACACAATGGATCAGCGTAAGTGCCATCCCCATTGTAGCAGCCTCATTTGCCCGTTTCTGATCCTTTTTTCCCAGACTGATCGATAAGACGGAAGCAATCCCGACACCAATTCCGACTGCCACAGACAGCACGATATTCTGCAGCGGGAATGCCAGTGACACTGCCGTGAGAGCCCCTGTTCCCAGATACGATACATAAATACTGTCAATAATGTTATAAAGAGACTGCACCAGCATGGACAATACCATCGGCAGAGACATGCTCATCAAAAGCGGAAAAATGTCCCTTGTCTCCATCTTGTTTGTTTCCATAATACCCTCCATTCCTCAAAAAAAGCCATGTGTTTCTGTTTATTCTGAAACAGAAAAACCACATGGCTTTGTACATGACCTATTTTTTTAGCTTTGACAGCATAGCATATCTTTTTCTTTCTGTCAATTGCTTTTTCCAGGATACGGCTTGTGTCTCATTTTTAATTATGATACTATGATTTCGTATGGACATCGAAGCGGTCCATCAGCATACAGATAGAAAGAGGGGACATTTATGCACACACTGAAAAAATTTATCCATTACTACGGTCCATATAAAGCCGTTTTCTTTCTGGACCTGATCTGTGCTACGATCATCAGTCTGGTCGATCTGGCATATCCTCAGATCCTGCGTACCTGTACCAATACCTTGTTTACAAAAAGCAGTTCCTCTATTTTAAGCGCACTGCTTCCCATTGCAGCCGGTCTTCTGATCATGTACCTGATCCAGAGCCTGTGCAAATATTATGTCAGCTATCAGGGGCATATGATGGGTGCTTATATGGAAAGGGATATGCGTCAGCAGCTTTTTGACCACTATGAAAAACTTTCTTTTTCTTATTATGATCAGAACAACTCCGGACAGATGATGAGCAAACTTGTCTCTGACTTGTTTGATATTGCAGAATTTGCGCATCATGGACCGGAGAATCTGTTTATTTCCGTGATCAAGATCATCGGATCGTTCATCTTCCTCTTCCTGATCAACTGGAAGCTGGCAATTCCACTTCTGTTTCTGGTGTTTTGCATGTTTGCATTTTCTATGAGCCAGAACCGCCGAATGCAGTCTACCTTTATGGAAAACCGGAAGAAAATCGGAGATGTCAATTCCCGTCTGCAGGACACCCTCGCCGGAATCCGCGTGGTTCAGTCTTTCGCAAACGAGGATGTGGAAAAAGAAAAATTCCGCAAGAGCAATCACAATTTTCTGCTCTCCAAGGATGCCAACTACAAATGCATGGGCAGTTTTATGGGCTATAACCTGTTTTTCCAGGGAATGATGTATCTTGTCACACTGGTATTCGGCGGCTACCTGATCGCAAAAGGAGAAATGCAGGCGACAGATCTTGCCATGTATGCACTGTATATCGGAATTTTCATCAGCCCGATTCAGATTCTGGTGGAGCTTACGGAAATGATTCAGAAAGGCTTCTCCGGATTCAAACGGTTCCTTGCCGTGATGGAGACAGAGCCGGAAATCCAGGATTCCCCGGATGCAAAGCCACTCAAAGACGTCCGCGGACTGGTTTCCTTCGAGGATGTATCCTTCCACTACAGTGATGACGATACCCTGGTATTATCCAACGTTTCCTTCCAGATTCCGGCAGGAAAATCCATTGCCCTTGCCGGTCCGTCAGGAAGCGGAAAAACTACAATCTGCTCCCTTCTGCCAAGATTTTATGATGTGAGCAGCGGACGCATTACGATCGACGGCAAAGATATCCGTGATCTGACATTAGAGAGCCTGCGAAACCAGATTGGAATCGTACAGCAGGATGTCTATTTATTCTGCGGCACAATCAAGGAAAATATCGCCTACGGAAAACCGAATGCCTCTATGGATGAGATCGTCGATGCTGCCAGAAAAGCAAATATTCACGATTTCATCGAAAGTCTGCCGGATGGCTATGACACCTTTGTGGGAGAACGCGGAACCCGTCTTTCCGGCGGTCAGAAACAGCGGATCTCCATTGCCCGCGTGTTCCTGAAAAATCCGCCGATCCTGATCCTTGATGAGGCCACCAGCGCACTGGACAACGAAAGTGAACGCTGGATTCAGCAGAGTCTGGAAGTTCTCGCTAAAAACAGAACAACCATCACGATCGCACACCGACTCTCCACGATCCAGGGAGCAGACGAGATTCTTGTCATTGCTGACAATGGAATCGCAGAGCGGGGGACTCACGAAGAACTGATCGAAAAAAACGGAATTTATGCGCACTATTTAAGAGCATAAAAAACGTACATCCTGTAAGGATAACTCTCCTTCTGGATGTACGTTTTTCATTTTAGTAGTTTTCTGCGTGAACCTCAAAATAGCTCTGCGGGTGATTGCAGGTCGGACAAATTTCCGGTGCTTTTGTTCCGACTACAATGTGGCCACAATTGCGGCATTCCCATACCTTTACTTCACTTTTGGCAAATACTTCTGCCGTCTCCACATTCTTTAAGAGTGCACGATACCGTTCCTCATGATGTCTCTCAATCGCTGCTACCAGACGAAATCTTGCAGCCAGCTCCGGAAATCCTTCTTCCTCTGCTGTTTTTGCAAATCCGTCATACATATCTGTCCACTCGTAATTCTCTCCATCTGCTGCCGCTGCCAGATTCTGTGCCGTATCGCCGATTCCCTGAAGTTCTTTAAACCACATTTTTGCATGTTCTTTCTCATTGTTTGCCGTCTTCAGAAACAGATCTGCAATCTGCTCATATCCTTCCTTTTTGGCAACAGAAGCAAAATATGTATACTTGTTTCTTGCCTGTGATTCTCCTGCAAAAGCTGCCTCTAAGTTTTTCTCTGTCTGTGTTCCTGCATATTTGTTTTCTGACATGATTCAAAACCTCCTCTTTTGATTTTAACTCTATCTTACCACTATTTTCGGTCGGATATCAACTTAAGTTCAGAAATTTGAGAAATTCTTCCGCCTGTTTTTAAAGCATCTTTTCGTTATCTCCCTATCAGAACCTGCTTTCCGCAAAAAGCAAAACCATGCTTCCTGCATTGGCGTATCGTATTCATCTAATTCATTGTCAGTGTTTTTCCGAAGCGGCGCGGCCGGGTAATTAAAGTAACACGATTTCTTCTCTCCCACCACTCTTTTATAAATTGTGTTTTATCTACATAAAACAAATCGTTTATAATAATATCCTCAAATTCCTGATATCCAATTGATACTCTTCGTGCCATACCCTAGCCTCCCTTCTCTGCATAAATTCAATTATAGCCCTTTTCCTTCATAATCACAATGGAGATCTTCTTCCAACATCTGATAAGAAAAGAAACCATCAACAAACTCAAAAAATACGTCTCTTACAGTTTTACTGTAAAAGACGTATTTTATACTGCCTTACTCGATCACCTGAATCCATCCTTTGGGTGCTTCAATCTGCCCCATCTGGATTCCTGTCAGTGTGTCATACAATTTCTGAATGGTCGGTCCCATCTTTTCCATTCCGCTCGGGAAGCAGATCTCTTTTCCGTGATCCACGATCTTTCCGACCGGAGAGATGACCGCCGCTGTTCCACACAGTCCGCACTCTGCAAACTCTTTCACTTCATCCAGATACACATCCCGCTCTTCCACTTCCAGACCAAGATAATGCTCTGCCACATATAACAGAGAACGTCTTGTGATAGACGGCAGAATCGTATCAGAATGCGGTGTCACCACTTTATTGTCTTTTGTCACGAAAATAAAGTTTGCCCCGCCTGTCTCCTCAACTTTCGTTCTTGTTGCCGAATCCAAATACATGTTTTCATCATAGCCGTTCGCATGTGCTGTCACGATCGCATGAAGACTCATTGCATAATTCAGTCCGGCTTTGATATGTCCTGTTCCATGCGGCGCCGCACGGTCAAAATCAGATACACATAACGTCAATGGTTTTACTCCGCCTTTAAAGTACGGTCCGACAGGTGTCACAAACACCCGGAACTGATACTCATCTGCCGGCTTGACTCCGATGACCGGATTGCTTCCAAACATGTATGGGCGAATATAAAGTGTTGCCCCGGAACCATACGGAGGCACATACGCTGCATTGGCTTTTACCACTTCTTTGACTGCCTCCAGAAAACGTTCTTCCGGAAATACCGGCATCTCCAAACGTCTCGCAGAATCTGCCATCCGGGCAGCATTGAGATCCGGTCTGAATACAACGATCTTACCGTCTTCTGTCGTATAAGCTTTCATTCCTTCAAATACAGTCTGTGCATACTGCAGGACTCCGGCACATTCATTGAGTACCACACCGGCGTCTTCTGTCAGTCCTCCCTCATCCCATTTTCCGTCTTTATAATTGGAAACATATCTCTGTTCAGTCTGTACATAACCAAATCCGAGATTCTCCCAATCGATCTGTTTCTTCTCCATCAAAAACTCCTCCATTCCTCAATCGAACGTATTTGCAACTTGTTTGTTGCAATTATAATACTCTCACGCTCAAAAATCAAGAGTGCGCTCTGTTTTTTATCGTTCCATCATACTGATGGATTCAATCCCGACACTTCCGCCTCTGACGACTTCAATACTTTTGAATTCTTCTTTTATCAGCTTCACCACTGCGTCGTTTTTCGTCCCGGTCTGTACAAATTCCAGAAGCAGGCTGTCTCTGTCACAGTCGATCACTTTTCCTTTAAATGTCTCTGCGATCTGATGCAGCTCCACTTTCTGATCCAGTGTACACTTCCGGACTTTGATATAAAGGATTTCTTTCATCCGCACAAAAATATCTGTAAAATCGATGACCTTGATCACTTCTACCATTCGATTGAGCTGCTTTTTGATCTGCTCAAATGTCTCATCATCACTGACTGTGGCGATTGTCATTCGGGATACCGTCGGATCTTCTGTGGTTCCTACTGTCAGACTGTCCAAGTTGTAGGATTTTCCGGAAAACAGACCGGAAATCTTAGAAAGCACTCCCACCTGATTTTCCACATACAGAGAAATCCATCTTTTTTTCATACTTTTATCTGCCATCGTCCGTCTTCCTCCTAACAATCCATAATCATATCTTCCAGTGTTCCGCCCGGCTTGATCATCGGATATACCATCTCTTCCGGATCAATGATAAATTCAATCAGGGTCGGAGTTTTTGTATTTTTCTTTGCCTCTTCAAATGCTGCCGAGATCTCTTCTGTTTTTGTCACACGGATTCCTTTTGCCCCATAGCTTTCTGCCAGTTTTACAAAATCCGGCGTATACTCCGGAAATTCGGCTCCATCTGTCCGTCTCGAAAGCGCTCCTGCGCGCAGATTGGTCATCCCATAGCGTTTTCCGTAAAACAGCTTCTGCCACTGACGCACCATCCCCAGATATGTATTGTTAAATACACAGGCGATGACCGGTGTCTCCTCCAGAACTGCCGTTGCAAACTCCTGAATATTCATCTGCATACCGCCATCCCCGGAAACTGCGATCACTCGTTTCTCCGGATTACCGATCTGTGCTCCGATCGCCGCCGGGAATCCATATCCCATCGTCCCCAGTCCTCCGGACATGACAAGCTGCTTCTTTTCTGTAATCTCCGCATACTGAGACACCAGCATCATATGCTGACCGACATCTGTCGTGATGATTGCATCGTCAAACTGACGGTTCATCTCTTCAATAATATCCAGAGGGCTCATCAATGCATGCCGTTTCATCCGAAGCGGATGCTCCTCTTTCCATGCCGCGATCTGCGCAAGCCATTTTTTTGTCTCGCACTCTTCCACATACTCCGTCATCTTCGTAAGCGCTTCTTTGGCATCTGCTACGATTGGAATATCCACATGAATATTTCTGGAAATCGATGCCGTATCGATATCAATATGGACAATTTGTGCATGAGGCGCAAATTCATGCAGTTTTCCCGTGATCCGGTCATTAAAGCGCGTCCCGATGGAAAACAGCAGATCACAGCCGCTGACTGCCATATTGGCTGCATAAGCGCCGTGCATCCCCAGATTTCCGATAAACAGCGGATGATTTGTCGCAATGGCGCCTCGCCCCATGATCGTTGTCACTACCGGCACCTGTGTTTTTTCCACCACTTCTGTAAACAATGCACTGGCGCGCGCAATATTCACCCCTCCGCCTGCCAGAAACAGCGGTCGTTTTGCCTTGTGAAGCATCTTGATCGCTCTTTTCAGCTGTCCGATATGTACACTGGTATTCGGCTTATATCCTCTGATATTCACCTCTTTCGGATACTGTGCACTGCCAAGCTCCGCCATCACATCTTTCGGAAGATCGATCAGAACCGGTCCCGGCCTTCCCGTTCTTGCGATATAAAATGCCTCCTTGATGATCCGTCCAAGATCTTCCCGCTTCGTGACCGTCACACCATACTTGGTGATGCTCCGTGTGATCCCCACAATATCCACTTCCTGAAATGCATCATTTCCGATCAGATGTCTCGCCACCTGTCCGGTAAAACAGACCAGCGGAACACTGTCATAATTGGCAGTCGCAAGTCCTGTCACCAGATTGGTCGCTCCCGGTCCGCTGGTCACCAGACAGACGCCGACTTTCCCCGTTGTCCTCGCATACGCATCCGCTTCATGCACCAGTGCCTGCTCGTGTCTCGGAAGGATCACATCAATCCCGCTCTGCTTATACAGCTCATCGCTGATATCGATCGTACACGCGCCCGGATATCCGAACAATACTTCTACACCTTCTTCTTTTAACGCTTTTACCAATAATTTGTTTCCTGAAATCTGCCTCACCTTTCACACCCTCCTTATGCAAAACGCCCCAAGCTGTCAAAAAGCTCAGGGCGAATAAAATTCCTCATACACTGAATTTCAGAGGCTTTCGCTGCTGAAATTTATCCTCATTATACGGTGTATTTTTATCTTTGTCAATTTCCTTTTCTTGATCTTTTTTAATCCAATTCGCATTTACTTCCCGTTGTTTCTGTTTTTCAGGGCTCCGATCACACTGTAGACAGCCAGCATTGCCATATTGACCACAACTACACTCGCACCTGCCGGTGTTGCATACACATAGGAAATCGTCACTCCCAGAATCAGGCATACAACCGATAGAATCGCTGAATTCAGAATCACACCCTTAAAGGTCTTAAACACCCGCATGGAAGTCAGCGCCGGAAAAATAATCAGACTGGAGATCAGAAGTGCTCCCATCATCCGCATTCCCAACACGATCGTAACTGCCGTCAACACCGCAATCAGAGTATTATACAGATTTGCACGGACTCCTGTTGCCCGGGCGAAAGTCTCATCAAAGGTGATCGCAAAAATCTTATTATAGAAAAACAGATATAAGATCAGCACCGCAACCGACAGAAGAATACTGAACTGCACATCCTCACCACTCATGGCAAGGATACTTCCGAACATATAGTTATAAACATCAGTGTTCATTCCTGTCGTCATCGAAATCACCATAATCCCGATCGCCAGTGCTCCCGTAGAAATCAGTGCAATTGCCGCATCTCCTTTGATCTTGCTGCTGCCGCTGATGCGAAGAAGCAGAACCGCAGCCACCACGACCACCGGAATTGCAACCGCCAAAGGCGCCATGTTCAGCGCAGCCGCGATGGCCAGTGCCCCGAATCCAACATGAGAAAGCCCGTCTCCGATCATCGAATAGCGTTTCAGTACCAGACTGACTCCCAGAAGTGCCGAACACAATGCCACCAGGGAACCCACCAGAAACGCCCGTACCATAAATGGATAGGACATCATTTCCATAAATGTATCAAGCATTTCCCTCACCTCCCAGAAATCTCTTGCCGACTGCACTGTTTTGATATTCCTGCGCAGTTCCGTAAAACAGGGCGCTCTCCTGCAAATGCAGGATATGGCTTGCATACTGTATCGTACTTTCGATATCATGAGACACCATGACAACTGCAATTTTAGCCTCCTTATTGATTTTTTCAATCAACTGGTAAAACTCTGCAGTCACCAGCGGATCCAGTCCTGTCACGGGCTCGTCTAACAACAGGAGCTTCTTTGTGGCACACAGCGCTCTCGCCAGCAGCACCCTCTGTTTCTGTCCGCCGGAAAGATCCCGGAAGCACTGGTGTTCCATTTCCCGGATTCCTAAAAGCTCCATATTCTCTCTGGCTGCCTTCTTATCCGCTGCACTGTAAAACGGCCGCCAGCCTCTGCTGTTGAGTCTGCCGGAAAGTACCACCTCATAGACGCTTGCCGGAAAATCTTTCTGCACGACCGTCTGCTGGGGAAGATACCCGATTTCGTCTTGCTTCAATCCGTCTCCCAGCAGAATCTGCCCTTTAAAGGGCGGTTTTAATCCAAGAAGACTTTTTACCAGCGTACTCTTTCCGGAACCATTCTCTCCCACAATGCAGAGATAATCTCCCTGCTCGATCCAAAAAGACAGATCCCGAACAACCGTCTGTCCCTCATATGCGATCGAAATTCCATCACATTTTATCAATGCCATCAGTTCAAAGCCTCCTTTAATGTTTCTACATTCTTTTTCATCATGCTCAGATAAGTCTCCCCGTCTGCAAATTCCTTTGCAGTCAGATTATGACAACTGTAAAACGTCAGATCGGAAGAGCGT
>OMGJ01001565.1_pt1 | contig 9738 bp, 8 predicted proteins | sample 1645811 | NCBI WGS metagenome assembly OMGJ01 (sample SAMN05578589, study PRJEB25193) | human gut metagenome | biome: Human Microbiome; feature: human-associated habitat; material: feces | host: Homo sapiens | place: USA:Birmingham | reverse complement strand
TCAGAAATACGTCTCAAAAATATGTGGAAATTTGGGAAGCATCAAAAAGCAGCCGAAAAGTGTTAATTTTTAGAATATTCTGATAGATAAAGACTTACGCTTGAATATTTCTGGTTATTTTTGGTTGTTTTGAGATTCTAAATACAAAGTAAGTACTCAGCCCCCCGTATTTTTACTCTCTGAAAGTTATTCTTAGTTTGCGCGAATTTAAAACGTGAAACAATGAAGAATTTTAGAGGAGAAAATACGGGGGCAGTATTAGGTATAGTTTTGTAAAAACGCTTTCTTTTACTACTATTTACTGAATGTCCCTATTTAGTATGCACATTTTTCAATGTATCCTTCCTGTTCATACACCCTACCATAGTGATGAATCATGCCAACCAACCCATTCAAACGTGAATCTATAATCTTCAGATTTTTATATCTAAGATATTGAGTGTCATACAGTCCCGTATTCCCAGATTTCAACCTTTCTTCAATATCTTCGGGAATAAGAAAACTCGCTCTGTCGCCCCAAAATTTATAAAACTCTGATTGATATATACATATACCTGCCAGATCAAAATCTCCAAAATGTATATATCTATTAGGAATTTTGATAAGCCATTCCCTTAAATCTGCCGACTGGGGATATCTGGAAACAAACAAAACTTTATTATCTCCAAACAGATATTTCTGACTCCGTATACGACAGAAGTTCTCACCATTTTCCACTCCAACCACTGTCACGTCTGACGGTATATAAAATTCATCTGGATTTTTTTGATAAATCTTAGCCTCTTCTCCCCATACAGGTGTAAGTCCTCTTGCTCCATCAACCGGTGCCGCTAATGGAAAAATATTAAGACCTTTCTTCAAGAAGACCGGATTATACATAAAACAGGATAACCTACGTCTGGTATCCCATGCCAATCTACCAATTTCCTCACCCCAAAGGATTACTTTTAACGACTGTACCATAATTTATCCTATTTAGAATTTCTGACACGCTGTACTTTTTTATCATCCCTACGCATCAGGTAAGGAGATTCGGGCAACTCCGGAAGAAGATTGTCTATAGTGCTAATCTGCCCGACCACTTTCAACAACACAATAAATGTTGACAACGAAATATTACCTGCTATACCATTCTCGAATTTGTGGATGGTTGTAAGTCCAATACCGGATTGCTCAGAAACATCTTTCTAAGTAAGATTGCAACGAATTCTATATTCTTTAAATCTGTTACCTAATAGCCTTACAAGCTCAGGTGTGGAGTATTCATAGAAATCTACCATATAAACCGCATTTATGTATTATTATAATGATAGTTACATATATTTCCAAGCATTAATCTTCAATATTATAAAGATTATAAATACGAAACTATGCAATTTCTGAGAATAAAACTAATTTTTTTTGTGAAAACTTATCGTCAGATTCATAGTAACTGATTATAAATCCTATATTTTGTATTTGTTATATGTCCAATTTCGCAATTTTCCTCATAAAGTTTTTCGGGAAAAGCATTTTCCATCGCGGAACATCCTTTCCGGTGTTATACCTGCTGGTATGTACATGTCCGAAAAGCTACCATGTACCACAGTAAGCTCCTCCATAACAAAGGAAGGGACAATGGTTCAGATAAATTTTCTGTTTATTTACTTCAATATGCATCTGCATCGTTATCTGTTCAAAGTACTTCGTATAATTCTGCCTGAGATTCTTAATATCATGATTACCAGCTATAAGATATATTTTCCCATTCTATCTGCATCGGTAAGATTATCACTTATACCTTCTACCATCATTACCAAATTCCTCCACCCCAATGCATAATACCTGGTTTTGCTGTCATAGGGCGACAAGTGGAGCATACTCTTTTCCAAACGTTTACATAGAGTACCACACCTCCGTTTTCAGCATGAAGAAGTTTTATGTCTTTTTTGATTGCAAAGTAACTGAGGATTCCCTAACTATATAATGTGTACTTTATCGGATACTTACATACAATTTGAACATATTGCAGTATTTTATTCCCAACCATATATTTTTTCCTGTGCAACATAAATTCCCTGCAAAATCATCCGTCATACAATAAATCTCTGTAACTTTAGCCGCTGATAACATAGCAGTAAACGTTTAAATGTTACAATCCGGCACTATAAACTTAACATTTTATTGCTATCTTATTTATTATCAATGAAAAGCTTATCACTCTAACACCATATTATGTTATGTTAGAGTATAAAACACAAGAGAAACGGTATTCTTCGGGTCTAACCCCGTTTTTATATCGAACTCGGTTATGAGAGTAACCATAGATTGCGCATATTCTTGCACAGCTATGAGTCAAACTTAACAATTGAAGTCTGTTAAACTAAAAGCAAAAAATGAAAGGTTCGGTAAATATTAGTGACTATTTCTACGGCGCAAAGACACAGTTTATTATACCCCTCTACCAGCGTAAGTATGCATGGCAGAAAAAGCATTGTGTACGTTTATTTGAAGATCTGATAAAAATTCATAAAGAAGAATTGCAAAGCCATTTTTTCGGAAGTATTGTTGCAACAAAAGCCAGCGAGGTTGAAGACGATTTGCTGATTATCGATGGTCAGCAGCGTATCACAACTTTATCGCTCCTGATTCTGGCCGCTTTCAATGCAGTTGCCAATGGCGATATGCAACCTGGCAATGAAGATATTGAGGAAGTAAGGAAAAACTATCTCTATGCCATAAGAAAAAGAATTGACAGACAGATAAAACTGCGCCCGATTGAAGGAGATATCGAAGCATATGATGCACTGTTTACCAACAATTCAGATGATTTCATCAAGAATACAGGCATTACTGCAAACTACGAACTTTTTTACCAATTAATTCAGATAAGCAACCTCACTTTTGAGGAGCTTATTAAAGCCATCGAGAAACTGGAAGTGATTGATATTCGTTTGGAAGCGAAAGATAATCCACAGTTGATTTTTGAATCTCTAAACTCGTGCGGCAAAGACCTTGAAGAGGCAGATAAGGTACGCAACTATCTGCTCATGTCACTTTCTTCCAAGAAGCAGGAAGACTACTACCATGCCTACTGGAGCAAAATAGAAAAACTGACAGATGGAGAGCCAACAATGTTTATCCGTGATTATCTGACACTAAAGAAAGGCACGATCAGCAATATTGAGGACTTATATTTTGACTTCAAATCATACGATATGAAGTCTCACATCGACCGTCAAATCCTCCTTGAAGATATGTTGAAGTTTGCCAAATACTATCGGCAGATACTCAAAGGCGAAACCAGCCATGCCCGTCTCAACCGCAAGCTGAAACAGATTGCGACCATAGAATCTCTTGTACACTTGCCCTACCTGTTGTCGTTCTTTGACTATGCGTCAACGAATAACCTGAACGAAACCGAACAGTATGAAGTATTAGACACAATCGAAAACTACTGGGCCCGCCGGATTATCTGCAACTACCCTGCAAATGCGCTTCAAAAGATGTTTGCTACTCTCCATAATGATATTTTGAAGATATACAAACGCCATAAGGAAAGAGATGCCGAGTTACTTCTACCGTACTCTCAGATCCTCAAATTCATTTTGCTCAGGAAACAAGGAACCGTATCATTTCCAAACGACAACGATGTTAAATCAGCCTTTCCAACCAGACAGATTTATCGTATTCCAAGCAACTATAAGTTCTTCCTGTTCGAACGTATGGAAAATGAAAACAGTCCGGAGGCAAATGATACAATCGTAAAAAAAATGAAGGACGGCATATTCACCATAGAACACATCATGCCTCAGACACTAACACCTCAGTGGAAAGAAGAACTGGGAGAAAACTGGCAGCAGATATATGACACCTATCTCCACACTTTTGCCAACCTAACCCTTACCGGATTCAATACGTCATACAGCAACCACTCGTTTCAGGAGAAAAAGGACGGATACACAGACCGCAAAGGAAACAAGATTAACGGTTTTAAAAACTCGGCTTTCTGTTTGTCAAACTATCTAAAACAATGTTCTAAATGGACTATTGACGAGATTAAAGAAAGACAACAGATTCTTCTTGAAAACTTCCTCCGGCTATGGCCGATGATACAGACGGAATATGTTCCACTGGAAAAGGAATATGAGTTGGTTTCATTTGACGACGACGAATATGAACTGAGTTGGCGGCAAATCATCGGTTATCGCTACAGAAACGAACGGCATGCAGTCTCAAACTGGGTGGAAATGCTGGTACAAGTCTGCAAACTCATATACAATGAAAGTCCTTCTACAATGACCTATGTAGCCGGTAAGAATTACTGGATACATGCTTCCGAGGCCAAAGGAAGAAGCAAAGTGACAGAACATTGTTACGTTCATACTTCTTGCAGTACAAACACCAAACGCAATATCTTGAACTACTTATTTAAAGAATGCGAGATACCGGCAAGCATTCTTGAATTTGAGCTGGTTCCACTGGCAGATAAGGTTATGGACTCCAATGAAGAGTAATTCTTTTTCATTGTTTGATTTTAATCCCGATTCACGAAAACACATCAAAAACAATAACAAAAAAGAAACAGCCACATGCCCATCATCGAAATATCATCCCTATCCCACCCCGGAGTGGAAATTTTCAGCACGCTTACCGAAGCTCAGCTACGTAATCGCATCGAACCTACCAAAGGCATCTTCATTGCGGAAAGTCCCAAAGTCATTTCCGTTGCCATTGATGCAGGATATAAACCTCTGGCACTCCTATGCGAACAGAAACACATTACGGGTGATGCCGCAACCATCATTGGGCGCAGCGGAGACATTCCGGTCTATACAGGAACAAGAGAGTTGCTTGCCACGCTTACCGGATATACCCTGACCCGCGGCGTCCTTTGCGCCATGCGTCGCCCCACGCCACTCAGCCTTGAGGAAGTATGCCGGGAAGCCCGGCGTATCGTAGTGATAGACGGCGTGGTCGATACAACCAACATAGGAGCAATCTTCCGTTCGGCTGCCGCTCTCGGCATAGATGCCGTGCTGCTCACCCCCACCTCTTGCGACCCGCTCAACCGGCGTGCGGTCAGGGTATCCATGGGGTCGGTATTCCTCGTACCATGGACTTGGCTGGACGCTCCTATCGGCAGACTGAACGACTTAGGTTTCCGCACGGCAGCTATGGCGCTTACCGACAACTCCATACCTATCGACAATCCTGCCTTGACCGCCGAACCTAAGCTGGCTATCATAATGGGTACCGAAGGAGACGGACTGTCACGCGAAACCATTGCCGGGAGCGACTACGTAGTCCGCATCCCCATGTCGCACGGCGTCGACTCGCTTAATGTGGCTGCCGCTGCTGCCGTAGCTTTCTGGCAACTTCGCACACCAGCTTCCGGAAAATAAAACAGGAAAATAAAGCCTGAAGCTTGTTTTTATTTTCCCGCTATCGCCACTTTAATCACCCCGTCCAGCCTGTTTTCGAATACGCGGTATGCTTCTTCGATTTTTGTCAGGGGAAAACGGTGTGTGATAAGCGGCGTGGTATCAATCTTTCCCGCCTCTATCAAACGGAGAATCTCGGCACAATCGCATCCATCCACTCCACCGGTCTTGAAAGTCAGATTCTTACCATACATATCGGGCAAAGGAAGTATTTGAGGATTGTCATAAAGCGCCACAACCGTAACCACCGCATTGGGACGGGCACATTCCCACGCCAGGCAGAAAGTGTCTCCGGCTCCTGCCACTTCCAGCACGACATCAGCGCCTCCGTGATCGCTGTTACGAAGTACAAACTCCTTACACTCTTCCGGCTCCGTCACCAATACATCAGGATAATGTTCACGGATAAACCGAATTCTTTCAGAAGACTTTTCACAAACAATGATACGCTTCGGTTTCTTCAGCATCACGCAAAGCAAAGTACATATCCCCGTAGGGCCGGCTCCTATGACAAGAACCGTATCATCCCCGGAAATCTCCGAAATGCGTGCCGCCCAAAATCCCGTAGCCAGCACATCGCCTACAAAAAGCGCCTGCTCATCACTCACCGAATCAGGAATGCGGTTCAATCCCCGGTCGGCATAAGGAACCCTGACATACTCCGCCTGGCCGCCGTCAATACGGCATCCTAATGCCCAACCACCATTCACATCCGTACAGTTATTCACATATCCGTGTTGGCAGAAAAAACACTCACCGCAAAAAGTCTCAACATTGACAGTAACCCTGTCGCCTGGTTTGACCGAAGTAACACGACTCCCAACCTGTTCAACAACGCCCACCATTTCATGCCCTACCGTTATTCCCGGAACAGCACGCGGCACACTGCCATGTTTGATATGCAAATCACTGGTACAGATGCTACCAAGTGTCACGCGGACAATAGCGTCGCGAGAGTCCTTCAATTCGGGCTTTGGCTTGTCCAACAGACCGAATCTTCCATGTTCGATGTATGTATATGCAAGCATAATATCCTTCCTTAATAATCAGTTTCTGTTTTTTTGCGAATATAAACATAACATTTTGATAAAAGAGCAATAATAGATTTTTTTATAAACACCTCACACCTATATAAGAATGGTTACATTTGCAGTTTCTGCTCTTCACTGAGATTAAACTACAAGAACGACAGGAGAGGCAAGGAATAAAATCATAACTCTATTTCATTGTCCATTAAACAAAAAGTTGAAGTAAATGAGTAATTTACCTCAGTTTTTTGTACCTTTGCACCCCGAAGTTACGAAAAGAGTGTAATTTATTGGAAATGAGCGTAGGTTAATTGCTCTTGATAGTAATAGGTTACGATTTAGTTAGTTATCTACTGCATTATCCTTCTGCGCGTTGCGTAACCTTCAAAGAACTCTTCGTATGCAAAAATAGAAATTAAACGGGAGATTTAGAAATAAATCTCCTGATTTTTTATCCTCACATATAAGTTTTTCCGTAAAAGCGGTTTTGTCCGTCGGCACACCATCGCCCAAAGAGATTTTGGACGAACGTATGCCGACTACCGCATAAGCGGAGAAAAGGGCTTTGCCTCACGCCTAAACAGAAGTTTAGACTGATGATGCAAGGCCCATTTCTTTTGCGCTTATGCCAGAGAGGTGCTTTTACGGATTTCGGACGGTTTTTCTTTTTCGCTGTCCATTTGAGCCGGAAGCGGAAAGCCGTGCATGACCGCCCGCTCCATGAATGGAACAAGCCGTCACCCACGGCAGGCAAACCTGAAAGTTCCAATGCCTTATATTCTAAAATAGCTTGTTTTACAGAAAATGTGCAGTCAAAGTATATGTGGGACAGGTATGCTGACGGATATAAAGGCTTTGCACTGGAATATGATCTTAGAAACTGTGTTTTTAAATATAATAAATTGGAAATGAATGTAAATCTCTTTCCTGTTATATACACTGATCTGCGACCTGATGTCACGTTGGATGAAGGAAATATCCATACATATGAATATTTCAAACAGATCGGAGACAAGAATTGGCTTAATTACTTGAATTCTATAATCTCTGTTAATCAGTTGTATTGGTACAAGGCCTATCTATATAAAGATCAAAAAGAATACGAACATGAACACGAATGGAGAATGCTTTACTATAATCTTGAAAATGAAGAGGACTATGCCTCAATTCCAGACACAGGATGTTTAAAGGCAATATATTATGGGCCGGATATAGCAAAAAAAGACAAGGAAAAACTACACAGAATAGCTGTAAAAAAGGGATTGAAGGAATATGATGTGAATCTTGATGCAGAAAGCCGTAAATATGATCTGAAAGTAACCATGTTCCAATAGCTGGTGAGGTCAGTGAATATAAAGCCTGTCAAATTTTGCGGAGAAACTAAAAATACAATATGATATAAAAAATATGTTTTGATGGCATTGTGAAATTAGATACCATTTTTATTATTGATTTATAATTGATTAAATCAAGAAAGTCTTGCATATCTCGCTTGTAGAACATATATTTACATTACGGAAATCATTCTTTGATTCAATACAAGGTAAAACTGAATATTGTAATTTGATCATTTCTAAATTGTTACTTATTGTCTATAAAGTAAAAAATAACTGTTTTATTTTCAATGAGATATGAAAAATGTTTTGTTTGGCAATATGTGTCTTCAGGTGCTTCTTTATTTCGTATAAATCGGCTATTTCTTTCAAATAATTGTTTATATGTTGGTGATAGGCAGACAGAGGTTCTTTGGGGATTTATAGAATGATTTTCGAGTTTTCTTTCAGTTATGTTTCTATCGTTGAATGGTCATTAAATTTATGAGATGACGTTTTTATAAAAAGTAGAATGAAATGGATTTTAGATTTTGTACCATTGCTGGGCACTTATTCCCAGCTGATTTTCAATTGTTTATAACTTAGTTCTTTGATATTTTTGTAATCGTGTTCAGTAAGTATCTCATTTACAGGTGTTCTATCCAGTAGAGATACGCCAAGAATCTGTAGTATTTCGTAGATTGGCCGTTCAACTTTCAATTTGTTAGCAACAACTGCTACCAGAGAGTAAGTGATGATTGCACAATAGACTTGTATTTTGACAGCGTTCATTGTTGTACCCCAGAATGATTTGATTCTTAGATGTTGCTTTATCCATTTAAAGAACATTTCCACCATCCATCTCTTCTTATACAGAAGTGCTATTTCGGTGGCTTCCAGTTCGAAGTTATTGGTAATGAAAACGAGTTCCCGGTTCTGTTCAGTATCATAGAAAGTAACCTTTCTAATCTTATCCGGATAATCCTTCAATGACTTGGGTGTAACCAACTTGCCAATTTGGTCAGAACGTACTCCTGTCTGCTTATCAACCTTATTTGAGTACATTCGCCGAAACAGTAGATTATCTTTGCCCCGTACAACAAACCATGCTTCAGATTGGTCTATACGGTATAAACGAGAAAAGTCTACGTATCCTCTGTCGAAAATATAAAAGCTTCCGCTTTCGTAATGAAGCCAATCCATAGCATTGACATCATGTAGCTTAGCCGGGGTTATCAGCATAAAACTAGGAACATAAGTCTTCACATCATATAAAGTATGCAGCTTGATGCCACCTTTATGTTTTCGGAATTCGGCCCAGCTCTGCTTCATTATTCAGCATTGTGGTAGCAAAAGTATGCCTCAACACGTGAGGGCTCTTTTTCTTCAACGTCGCCACCTTTGACAGGTTCCGTTTCACTAAATTATAGACTAGATTCTTATAAAGCCGTTCACCATTCTCTCTAATAAAGAAAGCTTCCGACCTTTCCGGAATCGTTTCGTTTCTTACATTAATATATTCAAGCATCAATTCCTGCAGTTCGTCACCGAACGGAATCAGCCGTTGCTTGTTTCTTTTCCCGGTCACTTTCAGAAGAGAAGCCGAAAAATCCACATCCTTATTATCCAGACCTATCAATTCCGAAAGTCTCATGCCGGTAGCATAAAACATTTCAATAATCAACCGATCCCGACAGCCTTTAAATCCTTCACCAAAGTCCGTTTCATCCAATAACCGATTCATTTCGTTTTCTTTTAAGAACACAGGCAACGGCTTTTTGTTTTTAGGTCCTTTTACTTTACGCAAAGGATCTATAGTCGTTTCTCCCTGCCTCAAGAGATACTTGTAAAACGTTCGGAGCGAACTTAGCTTACGATTTACAGAAGTTGAGGTATACCCTTTATCCATCAATGAAACAATCCATTCACGAATCAGTTCCGCCTCGACTTCTAACGGATTAAATTTTCCATACT
>OMGJ01001563.1_pt1 | contig 9756 bp, 8 predicted proteins | sample 1645811 | NCBI WGS metagenome assembly OMGJ01 (sample SAMN05578589, study PRJEB25193) | human gut metagenome | biome: Human Microbiome; feature: human-associated habitat; material: feces | host: Homo sapiens | place: USA:Birmingham | reverse complement strand
CAGGACAGAAGAAAGCGTGAAAAACAGAACTCTGGGAAGTGTTTTTATCGTGGCGTTTCTGGCAGCAAAAGGCAAATTTATACCTTCAGAAGAAGGTTTTTCAACCGATCAGAGTAAGATTTGCCGTCACTGATTTGAAACGGCGGCAGAAAACCTGCCGCCGGAGAGCATTAGTTTTGTGTGTCGAGGGTAGAGAGTTCTTTGTCGATAAAATACAGACCTTCGCCACTTTTGCCTACCAGGCTTAATTTATCAATAATCGATTTGAACAGTTTCTCTTCTTCATGCTGCTCAGAAACATACCATTGCAGGAAATTAAATGTTGGGTAGTCCTGATTGGTCATTGCAGCATGAGCCAGTTCGTTAATTTTCTGCGTGATTAATTGTTCGTGTTTATAGGTTTCCTGGAATAATTCATCAAGTGAGGAATATTCAGCAAACGGAGATTCAACGGTATTAATACGCGGTAAGTTGCCGGTATCAGTCAGGTAATCAAACAGACGCTGCATATGCGTCATCTCTTCCTGGGCGTGACGGCGCAGGAACGCGGCAGCACCTTCGAAGGTATGATAGCTGCACCAGGCGCTCATTTGCTGATAAAGCAGTGAAGAGTACAGTTCCAGGTTCATCTGCTCATTAAGTTTTTCAATCATTTCTGGTTTCAGCATGATAGTGCTCCACAAAGGTTATATTTGTTGCTGTGGCGTCACTATAATTTGTTATTTTATTATTTGCAAAAGGTAAAATATAAACATCATTTATTAAAAATACGAATGGGAATAAAACGCATTACCGCTATTTATTTAATCAGCGAAGATCCCCCTCGCTGATTAAAACGTTTAGAGAAAGACAGGGAAGGCGGAATGATGGCACTGATATGACAAAGTGAATTCCGTATTAAAACATAAGGAACCCGCAAAGAGGCTACAGTTGCCTACTGGCTGACCAAAGGGGATAGCGTGGGTATAGCCTGCCTGCTGGCATGCGCGATCGGCGATCCCGCGACTGACATAACGATCGGTACGGGCATGCTGCAAAAAAGCCTGATCATAAACCAACCGAACAATACCTGTTGCCGCGTCAACTTCGCTCACATGGGCCTGGCGAGTAACCGTACATCCTGTCAGCGTTATTAAGGAAAGAGTCAGAATCAGAAGTCTCATGGTCCAGCCAGAAGAGTAAAAGAAAGCAGTATTTTACGCGTTACAGCGCTGCGACAATGGCCGGAAAAGACGCCTGGCAGGCGCTATTTCTTGCCATCTGTATGTGTCAGAAATTGGGGGGCTGCTTTTTGATTATCATTTTTATAACATTAAAGGGGTATTTATGTGATTTACATCACATAAAGATTGATTTTTGTGATGGTTGTCATATTATAAACGCAAAGACAATAACACCTGTATAACAAATGGTCGGAGTACCGCGATGAAACTGCGCAAGATCCTGAAAAGTATGTTCAATAACTATTGCAAGACGTTCAAAGACGTACCGCCAGGCAATATGTTCCGATAACAAAAAACCTGCTCCGGCAGGTTTTTTTGTGTTCTGATGACGGTGGATGTGACTATCGCTGAAGATGTGAAGCCGCTACTATAACGGCTTTCAAAATGCTATCAGGAGTTTACGATGTCCCAGCCGCTGAATGCCGATCAGGAACTGGTTTCTGATGTGGTTGCTTGCCAGTTGGTTATCAAACAAATTCTGGATGTTCTCGATGTGATCGCGCCCGTTGAAGTTCGCGAAAAAATGTCCAGCCAGCTGAAGAATATCGACTTTACTAACCATCCCGCCGCCGCAGACCCGGTCACCATGCGGGCAATCCAAAAAGCCATCGCGTTGATTGAACTCAAGTTTACCCCACAGGGCGAATCCCATTAAAAAACCGCTGCTTCAAAAAAATGAGGCAGCGGTTTCTCAAAAACTTCATCGGCGCAATGCATTGGCGCCGATGTATGATCAATGCAGCTGATGCGACACGACATTCAGAACATGTTGGTCGGTCTGCACAGGACACATACCAGCAAGTTTCGCACTGCGCACTTCATCAAGAATGGTTTGCAGTAACAGGCCATCATGCTGCTGTTCTTTTTCCAGATCGCGCAGGAAATTGACGGTTGAATCATCATTCAGTTCTTTCGCTTCATCGGCTAACTGCGCCAGCGTGCTTGAACGTTGCTCGTATTCTTCCATCGTTTTTTGGAACAGTTCTTCCAGAGAGTTCAGTTTTTCACCGGGAACATCAATGGCTTTAACGATGGGGGTAGCGCCGACACTCTTCATAAAGTTAAACATGCGCATCATTTGGGTCACATTACTCTGTGCCTGGGCGCGAAGGAAAGTGGCGGTGCCGTTCAGACTCTGTTCAGAACACCAGTTACTCAGGTGAAGGTAGAGATTGGATGCGTAAAACTCGCGGTTCATTTGAGAGTTGAGTTTGAGAAGCATTCCAGCGGTTGCCATACCTAATATCCTTATATCCAGAAGTGGAGAGGTGCAAGATAAATCAAAACACCATAATTACTGTTTGCAGAATAATTCCTTTCTGCCGGTCCGAAATGTGATCGTGGAGTCAATTCTGACGATGATCTGAAATAAGAATAACGTCTGAACGGGTATAAGAAAATGCTTAAATCATCAAGTTTATATATTTTTACATTTCATTGATGAAATCAATGTAACTGTAATGAATTTTAATGATGGTGCTTTTTGTATCTTGTTGATATTAATCGATGAATTTGAATTCATGATGAAGCAATGATTTTATAAAACGTTTTTTCATTTTTGCGATATGGCTCTCATTATACGTGTTCTGTTAATTAATGAGTACAGTGATAATTAATGGCGAAATGAATGACGCGCATTTTCCACATCTTTAAGTTGCGGTTATTACACCATTGCAAAAACTCAACGCCAGGTAATGAGGCCTATTGACTGGTTAAAAAGAAAACATCCCGCATGGGTACCAAAGACAACAAGGACTTCCAGGCTAATCTTATGGATTATTCTGCTGTGCACTCGATAATTTGTCTGACAAATTCGCTTTTCCTTATGTCTTTTCCCGCTAAATTTATGCACGTTCTCACTGTAATTCTGCGATGTGATATTGCTCTCCTATGGAGAATTAATTTCTCGCTAAAACTATGTCAACACAGTCACTTATCTTTTAGTTAAAAGGTAATGCTTTGTTTTCCGATTAATTTAACGAATGTCATTCGTTTTTGCCCTACACAAAACGACACTAAAGCTGGAGAGAACCATGCACAAATTTACTAAAGCCCTGGCAGCCATTGGTCTGGCAGCCGTTATGTCACAATCCGCTATGGCGGAGAACCTGAAGCTCGGTTTCCTGGTAAAGCAACCGGAAGAGCCGTGGTTCCAGACCGAATGGAAGTTTGCCGATAAAGCCGGGAAGGATTTAGGGTTTGAAGTTATTAAGATTGCCGTGCCGGATGGCGAAAAAACATTGAACGCTATCGACAGCCTGGCTGCCAGTGGCGCGAAAGGTTTCGTTATTTGTACTCCGGACCCGAAACTCGGCTCTGCCATCGTGGCGAAAGCGCGTGGCTACGATATGAAAGTCATTGCCGTGGATGACCAGTTTGTTAACGCCAAAGGTAAGCCAATGGATACCGTTCCGCTGGTGATGATGGCTGCGACCAAAATTGGCGAACGTCAGGGCCAGGAACTGTATAAAGAGATGCAGAAACGTGGCTGGGATGTCAAAGAAAGCGCGGTGATGGCGATTACCTCCAACGAACTGGATACGGCTCGTCGCCGTACTACGGGGTCTATGGATGCGCTGAAAGCTGCAGGATTCCCGGAAAAACAAATTTATCAGGTACCTACCAAATCTAACGACATCCCGGGGGCATTTGACGCTGCCAACTCAATGCTGGTTCAACATCCGGAAGTTAAACATTGGCTGATTGTCGGTATGAACGACAGCACCGTGCTGGGCGGCGTACGCGCGACGGAAGGTCAGGGCTTTAAAGCGAGCAATATCATCGGTATCGGTATTAACGGTGTGGATGCGGTGAGTGAACTGTCTAAGGCACAGGCAACCGGCTTCTACGGTTCCCTGCTGCCAAGCCCGGACGTACATGGTTATAAGTCCAGCGAAATGCTTTACAACTGGGTTGCAAAAGGTGTTGAACCGACCAAATTCACCGAAGTTACCGACGTGGTGCTGATCACGCGTGACAACTTTAAAGAAGAACTGGAGAAAAAAGGTTTAGGTGGTAAGTAATTTGCCGGAAAAATTCCCCTCTGCATGATGCAGAGGGGGTGTGAACGACCAGTGATTCACGGAGACGTTATGCAACAGTCTACCCCGTATCTCTCATTTCGCGGCATCGGTAAAACGTTTCCCGGCGTTAAGGCGCTGACGGATATTAGTTTTGACTGCTATGCCGGTCAGGTTCATGCGTTGATGGGTGAAAATGGCGCAGGAAAATCAACTCTCTTAAAAATCCTCAGCGGAAACTATGCGCCAACCACGGGTTCTGTAGTGATTAATGGGCAGGAAATGTCCTTTTCCGACACGACCGCAGCACTTAACGCGGGGGTGGCGATTATTTACCAGGAACTGCATCTCGTGCCGGAAATGACCGTCGCGGAAAACATCTATCTCGGCCAGCTGCCGCATAAAGGCGGCATTGTGAATCGTTCATTGCTGAATTATGAGGCAGGTTTACAACTTAAACATCTTGGTATGGATATTGACCCGGACACGCCGCTGAAATATCTCTCCATTGGTCAGTGGCAGATGGTTGAAATCGCCAAAGCGCTGGCGCGTAACGCCAAAATTATCGCCTTTGATGAGCCAACCAGCTCCCTCTCTGCCCGCGAAATCGACAATCTTTTCCGCGTTATTCGTGAACTGCGAAAAGAGGGGCGGGTGATCTTATACGTTTCTCACCGTATGGAAGAAATATTTGCCCTCAGCGATGCCATCACCGTCTTTAAAGATGGGCGTTATGTCAAAACCTTTACCGATATGCAGCAGGTTGACCACGACGCACTGGTGCAGGCGATGGTCGGGCGAGACATTGGCGATATCTACGGCTGGCAACCGCGTAGTTATGGCGAGGAGCGGCTGCGTCTTGATGCTGTGAAAGCACCAGGCGTGCGTACGCCAATAAGTCTGGCGGTTCGCAGTGGAGAAATTGTCGGTCTGTTTGGTCTGGTCGGGGCAGGGCGTAGCGAATTAATGAAAGGCATGTTTGGCGGGACGCAAATCACCGCCGGTCAGGTTTATATCGACCAACAGCCGATCGATATTCGTAAACCGAGCCACGCCATTGCCGCAGGCATGATGCTCTGCCCGGAAGATCGCAAAGCGGAAGGCATTATTCCCGTGCACTCCGTTCGCGACAATATCAACATCAGTGCCAGACGTAAACATGTGCTTGGAGGTTGTGTAATCAACAACGGTTGGGAAGAAAACAATGCCGATCACCACATTCGTTCGCTCAACATCAAAACGCCGGGCGCTGAGCAACTGATTATGAATCTCTCAGGTGGAAATCAGCAAAAAGCCATTCTGGGCCGCTGGTTATCGGAAGAGATGAAGGTCATTTTGCTGGATGAACCTACGCGCGGCATTGATGTTGGTGCTAAGCACGAAATATATAACGTGATTTATGCGCTGGCGGCGCAGGGGGTGGCGGTGCTGTTTGCCTCCAGCGACTTACCTGAAGTCCTCGGCGTTGCCGACCGGATTGTGGTGATGCGCGAAGGTGAAATCGCCGGTGAATTGTTACACGAGCAGGCAGATGAGCGTCAGGCACTGAGCCTTGCGATGCCTAAAGTCAGCCAGGCAGTTGCCTGAGTAAGGAGAGTATGATGTCTTCTGTTTCTACATCGGGTTCTGGCGCACCTAAGTCGTCATTCAGCTTCGGGCGTATCTGGGATCAGTACGGCATGCTGGTGGTGTTTGCGGTGCTTTTTATCGCCTGTGCCATTTTTGTCCCAAATTTTGCCACCTTCATTAATATGAAAGGGTTGGGCCTGGCAATTTCCATGTCGGGGATGGTGGCTTGTGGCATGTTGTTCTGCCTTGCTTCCGGTGACTTTGACCTTTCTGTCGCCTCCGTAATTGCCTGTGCGGGTGTCACCACGGCGGTGGTTATTAATCTGACTGAAAGCCTGTGGATTGGCGTGGCAGCGGGGTTGCTGCTGGGCATTCTCTGTGGTCTGGTCAATGGCTTTGTTATCGCCAAACTCAAAATAAATGCCCTGATCACGACACTGGCAACGATGCAGATTGTTCGAGGTCTGGCGTACATCATTTCAGACGGTAAAGCGGTCGGTATCGAAGATGAAAGCTTCTTTGCCCTTGGTTACGCCAACTGGTTCGGTCTGCCTGCGCCAATCTGGCTCACCGTCGCGTGTCTGATCATCTTTGGCTTGCTGCTGAATAAAACCACCTTTGGTCGTAATACCCTGGCGATTGGCGGGAACGAAGAGGCTGCGCGTCTGGCGGGTGTACCGGTTGTTCGCACCAAAATTATTATCTTTGTTCTCTCTGGCCTGGTATCAGCGATAGCCGGAATTATTCTGGCTTCACGTATGACCAGTGGGCAGCCAATGACGTCGATTGGCTATGAGCTGATTGTGATCTCCGCCTGCGTTTTAGGTGGCGTTTCTCTGAAAGGCGGCATCGGAAAAATCTCATATGTGGTGGCGGGTATCTTAATTTTAGGCACCGTGGAAAACGCCATGAACCTGCTTAATATTTCTCCTTTCGCACAGTACGTAGTTCGCGGCTTAATCCTGCTGGCAGCGGTGATTTTCGACCGTTACAAGCAAAAAGCGAAACGCACTGTCTGATGCTTTTTTCCACAACAATTTAGCGTTTTTTCCCACCACAGCCAGCCGCCACAACGGTTGGCTGTTCTTCGTTGCAAATGGCGACCCCCGTCACACTGTCTATACTTACATGTCTGTAAAGCGCGTTCTGCGCAACACAATAAGAAAAGAGAAGGAGGAGAACCGGGTGACAGAACCGTTAACCGAAACCCCTGAACTATCCGCGAAATATGCCTGGTTTTTTGATCTCGATGGAACGCTGGCGGAAATCAAACCGCATCCCGATCAGGTCGTCGTACCTGACACTATTCTGCAAGGACTTCAGCTACTGGCAACCGCAAGTGATGGTGCATTGGCATTGATATCAGGGCGCTCAATGGTGGAGCTTGATGCACTGGCAAAACCTTATCGCTTCCCATTAGCGGGCGTGCATGGGGCGGAGCGCCGTGACATCAATGGTAAAACGCATATCGTTCATCTGCCGGATGCGATTGCGCGTGATATTAGCGTGCAACTGCATACGGTCATCGCCCAGTATCCCGGCGCGGAGCTGGAGGCTAAAGGGATGGCTTTTGCGCTGCATTATCGTCAGGCTCCGCAGCATGAAGACGCATTAATGACATTAGCGCAACGTATTACTCAGATCTGGCCACAAATGGCGTTACAGCAGGGAAAGTGTGTTGTCGAGATCAAACCGAAAGGTACCAGTAAAGGTGAGGCGATTGCTGCCTTTATGCAGGAAGCTCCCTTTATCGGGCGAACGCCCGTATTTCTGGGCGATGATCTGACCGATGAATCTGGCTTCGCAGTCGTTAACCGGCTGGGCGGAATGTCAGTAAAAATTGGCACAGGTGCAACTCAGGCATCATGGCGACTGGCGGGCGTGCCGGATGTCTGGAGCTGGCTTGAAATGATAACCACCGCATTACAACAAAAAAGAGAAAATAACAGGAGTGATGACTATGAGTCGTTTAGTCGTAGTATCTAACCGGATTGCACCACCAGACGAGCACGCCGCCAGTGCCGGTGGCCTTGCCGTTGGCATACTGGGGGCACTGAAAGCCGCAGGTGGACTGTGGTTTGGCTGGAGCGGTGAAACAGGGAATGAGGATCAGCCGCTAAAAAAGGTGAAAAAGGGTAACATTACGTGGGCCTCTTTTAACCTCAGCGAACAGGACCTTGACGAATACTACAACAAATTCTCCAATGCCGTTCTCTGGCCCGCTTTTCATTATCGGCTCGATCTGGTGCAATTTCAGCGTCCTGCCTGGGATGGCTATCTACGCGTAAATGCGTTGCTGGCAGATAAATTACTGCCGCTGTTGCAAGACGATGACATTATCTGGATCCACGATTATCACCTGTTGCCCTTTGCGCATGAATTACGCAAACGGGGCGTGAATAATCGCATTGGTTTCTTTCTGCATATTCCTTTCCCGACACCGGAAATCTTCAACGCGCTGCCGACATATGACACCTTGCTTGAACAGCTTTGTGATTATGATTTGCTGGGTTTCCAGACGGAGAACGATCGTCTGGCGTTCCTGGATTGCCTTTCTAACCTGACCCGCGTCACGACACGTAGCGCAAAAAGCCATACGGCCTGCGGCAAAGCGTTTCGAACGGAAGTTTACCCGATCGGCATTGAGCCGAAAGAAATAGCGAAACAGGCTGCCGGTCCACTGCCGCCAAAACTGGCGCAACTCAAAGCAGAACTGAAAAACGTACAAAATATCTTTTCTGTCGAACGACTGGATTATTCCAAAGGTTTGCCGGAGCGTTTTCTCGCCTATGAAGCGTTACTGGAAAAATATCCGCAACATCACGGTAAAATTCGTTATACCCAGATCGCGCCAACGTCTCGTGGTGATGTGCAAGCCTATCAGGATATTCGTCATCAGCTCGAAAATGAAGCCGGACGAATTAATGGTAAATATGGGCAATTAGGCTGGACGCCGCTTTATTATTTGAATCAGCATTTTGACCGTAAATTACTGATGAAAATATTCCGCTACTCTGACGTGGGCTTAGTGACGCCACTGCGTGACGGAATGAACCTGGTGGCAAAAGAGTATGTTGCCGCTCAGGACCCAGCCAACCCGGGCGTTCTTGTTCTTTCGCAATTTGCGGGAGCGGCAAACGAGTTAACGTCGGCGTTAATTGTTAATCCCTACGATCGTGACGAAGTTGCAGCTGCGCTGGATCGTGCATTGACTATGTCGCTGGCGGAACGTATTTCCCGTCATGCAGAAATGCTGGACGTTATCGTGAAAAACGATATTAACCACTGGCAGGAGTGCTTCATTAGCGACCTAAAGCAGATAGTTCCGCGAAGCGCGGAAAGCCAGCAGCGCGATAAAGTTGCTACCTTTCCTAAGCTTGCGTAGGTGCGGTTAATCTCCCGTAAGTGGAACTAACAGCACATCGACCTCACTTGAGGTAATCACTCTTTTCGCCGAGCAGGATGCTCGCGAAAAGAAACTGTGATTGTGATTACCGCAAATCACCAAATCGAAATGATGTTTGCGACAAACTTCCAGAATATGTTCGCTTAACTCACCGTAGGCAATAAACGTCTTGTCAACGGGATACCCCGCATCCTGAATTAACTTATCAAGAAAGCTTTGCGTTTCTTCCTGCATCACATTGCGTAAATCTTCAAGCATCGGCGCAGCTAATTGATTGTACATTTCCGGGTCGGAAGCGAGAGTAATTAAACTGATGTGTCCCTTTACTGGCCTGGCGATAGATACCGCTTTTGCCAGCAGTTGCTGACTTTCCGGTGTAACCGCAACGGCGACAAGAATATTGCTATAGCTCATAACCTGTTCCTTATTCTGTGAACTTCAGGTGACATTAAAGCTTTACTCCTAATGGAGAAACGACGCAATCCCAACTCAGTTAAACAGGTAAATATTAGTCTGGTCATTAGTAAATACAATTAAT
>OMGJ01001552.1_pt1 | contig 9825 bp, 3 predicted proteins | sample 1645811 | NCBI WGS metagenome assembly OMGJ01 (sample SAMN05578589, study PRJEB25193) | human gut metagenome | biome: Human Microbiome; feature: human-associated habitat; material: feces | host: Homo sapiens | place: USA:Birmingham | reverse complement strand
CAAATCATCTAAAACAGACTGATTCTTGCACTACTTTAAAGAGAGTTTTTTGATTGTTAATAGATACTAAATTTTTGCATTTGTTGCCGAAATTCATTTATAATAGACTAAAAGTCAATGTAGGTCAAACCTACAAGAGAGGATGGAGAATTATGCAGAACCGTAACATTTCAGATATTATTGAACAATATTTGAAAGATATATTGGCTGATTCAAGAAGAATTGAAATAAAGCGGTCTGAGATTGCACAGCAATTTGACTGTGTTCCATCACAAATTAATTATGTAATAAAAACTCGTTTTACTTTGAAAAATGGCTATGTTGTTAAAAGTAAACGTGGCGGTGGCGGCTATATTCGGATTGTAAAAGTAGATTTGGCAGAGAATCAGTCTGTTTTAGATGATTTGATTTCTGCAATTGGCACTGAAATTACAGAAAACCAGGCTTACCAATTAATTAGTAGTTTATACGAGGATGGCGTCTTTTCTAGAAAAGAAGCAAATTATGTCTTAGCTGCTATTAGCCGACAAGCTTTGGATTTGCCGACTGCTGAAATGGAAAATATGATTCGCGCAAAGATTTTGGTAAGTATCTTAAATCAATTGAGATGCGAAGAATAGAAGGGAGTAATGGTTATGGCTATGGAAGAAAGGTATACACCGAGTGCTAAACAAGTATTAGTTCTTGCACAACAACAAGCTAATTACTTCAAGCATCAAGCAATAGGAACAGAGCATTTGCTTTTAGCACTAACAATGGAGAAAAATGGCGTAGCTGCTAAAGTATTACAAAGTTTTGTAGTAACTGAAGTAGATGTGCGAGAAGAAATTGAACATATCGTAGGATACGGTAATTTACAACGTAGAGGCGCTGATACTTATTTACCATATTCCCCAAGAACTCGTTATGTATTAGAGCGTGCTAGAGAACATGCTAAACTTTTTAATGTTGAAAAGGTAGGAACAGAACATATTTTGTTAGCACTATTAGAAGATGATAAAACTATTTCTTCACGTATTCTAGCAGCTCTGAATATTGATTTACGTAAGGTGAAAAATATTACCTATCGTACAATGGGTGTAGATGCAACAACAGCTAATAGAACACGTAAGAAATTAGCGTTATCAGAAAAGAAACAGGATAATGGTACACCTACGTTAGATGAATTAGCACGTGATTTGACAGAAATGGTGCGTAAAGATCAAATTGATCCAGTAGTTGGTAGAGATAATGAAATTAAGCGTGTTGTTCAAATTTTAAGTAGAAGGACAAAGAATAATCCAGTTCTTTTGGGAGAACCAGGTGTAGGTAAAACAGCTGTTGCAGAAGGATTTTCACAAAAGATTGTAAATGGTGAAGTTCCTGATAATTTAAAGAATAAGCGTGTAATGATGCTTGATATGGGATCTTTGGTTGCTGGAACAAAATATCGTGGTGAATTTGAAGATCGATTAAAGAAGATTATTGAAGAAATTCGTGAAGATGGCAATGTTATTTTATTCATTGATGAAATGCATACTCTAATAGGCGCGGGTGGTGCTGAAGGCGCGATAGATGCTTCCAATATTTTAAAACCAGCATTAGCGCGTGGTGAAGTACAAGTAATAGGTGCAACAACTTTAAATGAATATCAAAAATATGTTGAAGCTGATGCAGCTTTGGAAAGACGCTTTGCTAGTGTGACAATTAATGAACCCACTCCAGAAGTAGCGTTGACAATTCTAAAAGGATTACGTCCTAAATATGAAAAACACCATCAACTTCAAATTACAGATGAGGCATTAGAGAGTGCAGTTAAGTTAAGTAAAAGATATATTGCTTCAAGATTTTTACCTGACAAGGCAATTGATTTAATGGATGAGGCTGCTGCTAGAGTAAGAATTAATAATGCACAAAAAGTGGACAAAGTTTCTGCAATAAAGAAGAAATTATCAGAGCTTTCCCAAGAGAAGACAGAAGCGTTGTTAAAAGAAGATTTTGAAAAAGCTGCAGAAATCAGAAATGAAGAATTAAAGATTCAAGAAAAGCTTGAAAAGCAAATCCAACGTGACAAAGATGAAGAGGATAGCAATAACTATCGTGTAAAAGTTACGGCTGAAGATATTGCAGAAGTTGTTTCTGAATGGACTGGTGTTCCAGTAACTCAAATTAATCGTTCTGAAGGAGACCGACTAATTAGATTAGAAAAGATATTGCATAATCGAGTTATAGGACAAGATGAAGCTGTTAAAGCAGTAAGTAAAGCGATAAGAAGAGCAAGAAGTGGTTTGAAGGATCCTACAAGACCAATTGGCTCATTTATGTTCTTAGGTCCTACAGGTGTAGGTAAAACTGAATTAGCTAAAGCTTTAGCAGAAGCTATGTTTGGCTCAGAGGATTCAATGATTAGAATTGATATGAGTGAATATATGGAGAAATACACAACTAGTCGTTTAATTGGATCTCCTCCTGGATACGTAGGATATGATGAAGGCGGACAATTAACTGAAAAGGTTAGAAATAATCCTTATTCAGTAGTATTATTAGATGAAGTTGAAAAAGCTCATAATGATGTTTTCAATATCTTGTTACAAGTATTAGATGATGGATTTTTAACTGATTCTAAAGGTAGAAAGGTAGACTTCAGAAATACAATTATCATTATGACATCTAACTTAGGTGCTACAGCCTTACGCGATGAAAAATCAGTAGGTTTTGGTGCAAAAGATGTCAGCGATGATTATGAAGCAATGGCAGCAAAAGTTAGAGAAACATTGAAGAAGACTTTTAGACCAGAGTTCTTGAATCGTCTTGACGAAACTGTTGTATTCCATTCACTTAATAAAGAAGAAATTCATCAAATTGTTAAATTGATGGCTAAGAATATTATAGATAGGATTAAAGAACAAAATATTAATCTGAAAATTACCCCTGCAGCAATAGATATAGTTGCAGAAACTGGATTTGATGCTGAATATGGTGCTCGTCCTATTAGACGTGTCCTTCAAGATAAGATAGAGGACTTACTAAGTGAAGAATTATTAGCAGGTAATATCGAAACTGGAGCAACAGTAACAATAGGTGCTAAAAAAGGTGAAATAACGATAAAAGTTAAGAATCCAGTAGCTGCAGAAAAAATAAATAGTTAATAGTTATATTTAGTATTGACAAATACTGAATATCCATTTAAAATATGTAAATGCGAAAAACTGTGAATTGATTGTTTGTTATGATATATTGTCCATAGCAGACTTGATAAAAGCAAAAATAGTATGAAGCAAATTTAATTTGTCTCTGTCTGTTTTTGCTTTTTTTTGCCAAAAAACCGGTAAAAATAAAAATTGTAATAAAATTGTAATAAATTAATCGAGTCACAGCAAATTTTTTGAGAGGTGAACAACTTGGCAGGACACTTAGTAAAATACGGTAAACACCGTGTACGTAGAAGTTACTCGCGAATTAAAGAAGTTCTTGATCTACCTAACTTGATTGAAGTTCAAACTGATTCTTACAAGTGGTTTTTAGATGAAGGTCTTCGTGAAATGTTTGATGACATTATGCCAATTGAAGATTTTCAAGGTAAATTATCACTTGAATTTGTAGATTATCAACTTTTAGAACCAAAGTATACAGTTGAAGAAGCACGTCAACATGATGCTAATTATTCAGCACCATTACATGTTACTTTACGCTTAATCAACCATGAAACTGGTGAAATTAAGTCACAAGATGTATTCTTTGGTGATTTCCCATTGATGACTAAGCAAGGTACATTCATTATTAACGGGGCAGAACGTGTTATTGTTTCACAATTAGTTCGTTCTCCAGGTGTATACTTCAATTCCGAATTAGATAAGAATGGTCGTACTAACTATGGTACAACTGTAATTCCTAATCGTGGGGCTTGGTTAGAATATGAAACAGATGCAAAGAATGTAGCATATGTACGTATTGATCGTACTCGTAAAATTCCATTAACAGAACTTATCCGTGCTTTGGGATACGGTTCTGATAATGAAATTGTAGAAATTTTAGGATCTAATAGCGATAGCTTGATGCTTACTTTGGAAAAAGATGTACATAAGAATATGGATGATTCTCGTGTAGAAGAATCTTTGAAAGATATTTATGAACGTCTACGTCCAGGTGAACCAAAGACTGCTGATTCATCACGTAGTTTGTTAACAGCTCGTTTCTTTGATCCAAAGCGCTATGATTTAGCACCTGTTGGTCGTTATAAGATTAACAAGAAGTTAGATTTAAAGACACGCTTATTGAATTTAACTGTTGCAGAAACATTAGCTGATCCTGATACAGGCGAAATTATTGTAAATAAGGATGAAGTTATTGATAAGCAAGTTATGGATAAATTAGCTCCATACTTAGCAAGAGATAACTTCAAGACATTTACTTTCCATCCATCTGAAGAAGGTGTTGTTCAAGAACCAATGACTCTTCAAATTGTGAAAGTATATTCACCAAAGGATCCAGAAAAGGTAGTAAATGTTATTGGTAATGCAAATGTTGATATCCAATTCAAGCACATTACACCAGCTGATATAGTAGCTTCCATGAACTACTTCTTCAATTTACAAGAAGGTATGGGTTCAACAGATGATATTGACCACTTGGGTAACCGTCGTACTCGCTCTGTAGGTGAATTATTACAAAACCAATTTAGAATTGGTTTATCACGTATGGAACGTGTTGTACGTGAACGTATGTCAATTCAAGATACATCAACTGTTACACCACAACAATTGATTAATATTCGTCCAGTTGTTGCTTCAATTAAAGAATTCTTCGGAAGTTCTCAATTGTCCCAATTCATGGACCAAACTAATCCATTGGGTGAATTGTCTCATAAGCGTCGTTTCTCTGCTTTGGGACCTGGTGGTTTGACTCGTGATCGTGCTGGATACGAAGTTCGTGACGTTCACTATACACACTATGGTCGTATGTGTCCTATCGAAACTCCTGAAGGTCCTAACATCGGTTTGATCAACAGTTTATCTTCTTATGCTCGTATTAATAAGTATGGTTTTGTTGAAACACCATATCGTCGTGTATCTTGGGAAACACATAAAGTTACAGACAAAATTGACTACTTAACAGCCGATGAAGAAGATAATTACGTTATCGCACAAGCTAACTCACCATTAAATGATGATGGTTCCTTTGTTGATGATGTAGTTATGGCTCGTAAGAAAGATGATGACGTTGAAATTTCAACTGAAAAAGTTGACTACATGGACGTTTCACCTAAACAAGTAGTTGCTGTTGCTACAGCATGTATTCCTTTCTTGGAAAACGATGACTCTAACCGTGCTTTGATGGGTGCTAACATGCAACGTCAGGCTGTTCCTTTGATTAAGCCACATGTACCATTAGTTGGTACAGGTATTGAATACAAAGCTGCACATGACTCTGGGGTAGCATTGATTTCTGAACATGAAGGTACAGTTGAATATGTAGATGCTCGTGAAATTAGAGTTCGCCGTGACGATGGTTCTTTGGACAAGTATAAATTGATGAAATTCCATCGTTCTAATGGTGGTAAGAACTATAACCAAACACCAATTGTACGTGTTGGAGACAGAGTAGATGCTGATGAAGTATTAGCTGACGGACCAGCTATGGAAAATGGAGAATTGGCTTTAGGTCAAAATCCATTGATTGCATTTATGACATGGGATGGTTATAACTTCGAAGATGCTATCGCAATTAACGAACGTTTAGTTAAAGAAGATGTTTATACATCTATTCATATTGAAGAACATGAATCTGAAGCTCGTGATACTAAATTAGGACCTGAAGAAATCACACGTGAAATTCCTAATGTTGGTGAAGATGCTCTTAAGAACCTTGACGAATTTGGTATTATCCGTATTGGTGCTGAAGTAAAAGATGGAGATATTTTAGTTGGTAAAGTAACTCCTAAAGGTGTAACAGAATTATCTGCAGAAGAAAGATTGTTACATGCTATCTTCGGTGAAAAAGCACGTGAAGTTCGTGATACATCATTACGTGTTCCTCACGGTGCAGGTGGTATTGTTCAAGACGTTAAAATCTTTACTCGTGAAGGTGGAGATGAATTATCCCCAGGTGTAAATATGATGGTTCGTGTTTACATTGCTCAAAAACGTAAGTTACAAGTTGGGGATAAGATGGCTGGACGTCACGGTAATAAAGGTACTGTTTCTGTTGTTATTCCAGAAGAAGATATGCCATTTATGCCTGATGGTACTCCAATCGATATCATGCTTTCTCCAATGGGTGTGCCTTCCCGTATGAACATCGGACAAGTTTTGGATCTTCACTTAGGTATGGCTGCTCGTAAATTAGGTATTCACGTAGCTTCACCAGTTTTCGATGGTGCTCGTGATGAAGATATTTGGAGTGCATTACAAGAAGCTGGATTACCTGGCGATGGTAAGACTGTTTTATATGATGGACGTACAGGTGAAGCATTCGATAACCGTATAGCAGTTGGTGTTATGTACTACCTTAAACTTGCACATATGGTTGACGATAAGATTCATGCTCGTTCAATTGGACCTTACTCATTAGTTACACAACAACCACTTGGTGGTAAGGCACAATTTGGTGGACAACGTTTTGGTGAAATGGAAGTTTGGGCATTAGAAGCTTATGGTGCTGCTTACACATTGCAAGAAATTTTGACTTACAAATCTGACGATGTTGTTGGACGTGTTAAGACTTATGAAGCTATCGTTAAGGGCGAACCAATTCCAAAACCAGGTGTTCCTGAATCATTCCGTGTTCTTGTTAAAGAATTACAAGCATTAGGTATGGATATGAAAGTTCTTGATGCTGATAAGAATGAAATTGAATTACGTGATATGGATGACGAAGACGATGATATTGTTAACGTTGATGCATTGAAGAAATTCGCAAAGGAACAAGAAGAAAAGAAAACTAAAGAAGCAGAACAAGAAACTGCTGAAAAAGAAGAAACTAAGACAGAATAGACAATTATAAGAAAGGGAGGTCGGTCCTTTGATCGATGTCAATAAATTCGATAGTATGCAGATCGGTCTTGCTTCTTCCGATAAGATCCGTAGCTGGTCTTATGGTGAAGTAAAGAAACCTGAAACTATTAACTACCGTACATTGAAACCAGAAAAAGATGGCTTGTTTGATGAACGTATTTTTGGACCTACTAAGGACTGGGAATGTGCCTGTGGTAAGTACAAACGTATCCGTTATAAAGGTGTTGTTTGTGATCGCTGTGGGGTTGAAGTTACTCGTTCAAAAGTACGTCGTGAACGTATGGGTCATATCGAATTAGCAGCTCCTGTTACACATATTTGGTACTTTAAAGGTATTCCAAGTCGTATGGGTCTTGTCTTAGATATGAGTCCACGTGCATTGGAAGAAATTATCTACTTTGCATCTTATGTAGTTACAGATGCAGGTGATACAGCACTTGAAAAGAAACAACTCTTAACTGAAGGCGAATATCGTGAAAAACGTGAAGAATATGGTGATGGCTTTAAGGCAGCAATGGGTGCTGAAGCTATTAGAACTTTACTAAGAGATGTAGATCTTGAAAAAGAATGTGCTGAATTAAAAGAAGAATTACGCGAAGCTACAGGTCAAAAACGTACTCGTGCAGTTCGTCGCTTAGATATTTTAGAAGCATTTTTGAACTCTGGAAATCGTCCTGATTGGATGGTTATGGATGCAATCCCAGTTATTCCACCTGATCTTCGTCCAATGGTTCAATTAGAAGGTGGACGCTTTGCAACTTCTGACTTGAATGATTTATATCGTCGAGTTATCAACCGTAACAATCGTTTGAAGCGTTTATTAGATTTGAATGCTCCTGGAATTATTGTTCAAAACGAAAAGCGTATGTTGCAAGAAGCTGTTGATGCTTTAATTGATAACGGTCGTCGTGGTCGCCCAGTTACTGGTCCTGGTAACCGTCCACTTAAGTCATTGTCACACATGTTGAAAGGTAAGCAAGGTCGTTTCCGTCAAAACTTACTTGGTAAGCGTGTTGACTATTCTGGTCGTTCAGTTATTGATGTAGGTCCTAAGTTGAAGTTAAACCAAATGGGTATTCCTCATGAAATGGCTTTGGAATTGTTCAAACCATTCATGATGAGAGAATTGGTTAAGCGTGAAATGGCATCTAACATTAAGAATGCTAAGCGTAAGATTGAACGCCGCGATGAAGATATTTGGGATGTTTTAGATGATGTTATCAAGGAACACCCAGTTCTACTAAACCGTGCCCCTACGCTTCACCGTTTAGGTATCCAAGCTTTCGAACCAGTATTGGTTAACGGTAAAGCTATGCGTCTCCATCCATTGGCTTGTGAAGCTTACAACGCCGACTTTGACGGGGACCAAATGGCTATTCACGTTCCTTTATCAGATGAAGCTCAAGCTGAAGCTCGTTTATTGATGTTAGCAGCTCATCATATCTTAGCTCCAAAAGATGGTAAACCAATCATTTCACCATCTCAAGATATGACAATCGGTAATTACTACATCACACTTGAAGAAGCTGGTCGTGAAGGCGAAGGTATGGTATTTAAGGATGTTAACGAAGTAAGAACAGCTTACCAAAACGGGTATGTACATTTGCATACAAGAATTGGTTTGCAAGCTTCTTCATTAGCTAAGTTAGGTACACCATTTACTGATTGGCAAAAAGAACGTATTTTAATAACTACAGCTGGTAAAGCAATCTTTAATGAAATTCTACCTGCTGATTTTCCATTCTTAAACGAGCCTACACAAGAAAACTTAACAGGAATGACTCCTGATAAGTACTTTGTAGAACCAGGAACAGATATTAAGGAATTCATTAAGAATCAACCTTTAGTAGGACCATTTAAATCTGGATTCTTATCAGATATTATCGCTCAAGTTTATAAAGAGTATAAAGTAACTGCAACTGCAGAATTACTTGACCACATGAAAGATTTAGGTTATTACGAATCTACTAAATCAGGTTTAACTGTTGGTATCGCTGACGTTACTGTTTTGAAAGAAAAGCCAGAAATTATTGAACAAGCACACAAAAATGTTGCAACTGTTGCTAAGCAATTCCGTCGTGGTTTGATTACAGATGAAGAACGCTACAATCGTGTTATCTCTATCTGGAACAAAGCAAAAGATGATATTCAAGCTAAATTGGTTGAAAACATGGATCCATCTAACCCAATTCAAATGATGAGTGATTCAGGTGCTCGTGGTAATATTTCTAACTTTACACAGTTATCTGGTATGCGTGGTTTGATGGCTGCTCCTAACGGTAAGACAATGGAATTACCTGTTATTTCAAACTTCCGTGAAGGACTTTCTGTTTTGGAAATGTTCTTGTCCTCTCACGGTGCTCGTAAAGGTATGACGGATACAGCTTTGAAGACTGCTAACTCTGGTTACTTGACTCGTCGTTTAGTAGACGTTGCTCAAGATGTTATCATTCGTGAAGAAGACTGTCATACAGATAGAGGTTTGGATGTTACTGCTATTACTGAAGGTAATGAAATGATTGAACCATTATATGATCGTATTTTGGGTCGTTATACTATGAAAGAAGTTAAAGATCCTAATACTGGTGAAATTATTGTTCCAGCTAATGTATTAGTAGAAGAATCCGAAGCTCGTAAGATTGTTGATGCTGGTGTACAAAAAGTTACTATTCGTTCTGCATTCACATGTAACACACGTCACGGTGTTTGTGAACGTTGTTATGGACGTAACTTAGCTACTGGTGATGAAGTTGAAGTTGGTGAAGCAGTAGGTACCGTTGCTGCTCAATCAATTGGTGAACCAGGTACACAGTTAACAATCTTACGAGCTTCG
>OMGJ01001548.1_pt1 | contig 9855 bp, 9 predicted proteins | sample 1645811 | NCBI WGS metagenome assembly OMGJ01 (sample SAMN05578589, study PRJEB25193) | human gut metagenome | biome: Human Microbiome; feature: human-associated habitat; material: feces | host: Homo sapiens | place: USA:Birmingham | reverse complement strand
CAAGATCACCTTTTACGAAAAATTGACAGTGCTGTTGACTTTACACATATTTATGACTTTGTAGAAGATCTTTACTGTGCAGACAATGGCCGGCCCAGTGTGGATCCGGTTGTCTTGTTTAAGATGGTATTGATTCAGCATCTCTATGGGCTCCCTTCCCTGCGGCGTACCGTGGAGGAAATCAACATGAACATTGCTTACCGTTGGTTTTTGGGATATCTTCTGAATGAGCCGATCCCTCACTTTGCGACCATCAGCTATAACTTCCGGCATCGCTTTACGGAAGATACCATAGAGAAGGTTTTTACATGGATTCTTTATGAGGCACAGAAAAGCGGATACCTTTCCCCAGAAGTTGTTTTCCTGGATGGTACGCATATCAAAGCGAATGCCAATATAAACAAAAAAATGAAAAAAGCCATTCCTGCGGCTGCCAGAACCTATGAAAAACAGCTGATGGAAGAAATCAGTGAAGACAGAAAAGCACATGGAAAAAAGCCATTTGATGGCGGTTCAGGCAGTGGGGCGGAAAAACAAAAAGAGATTACCGTGTCCACAACCGATCCGGAAAGCGGTATCTTTCACAAAGGAGAACATAAACGCTGCTTTGCATATGAGGCCCATACTGTGTGTGACAGGCATAACTTCATACTGGATACCGTGATCACCAGTGGAAACGTCCATGATAGTGTCGCATTTGATGCGCTGTATGAGAGAGTCACGGAGAGATTTCCTGAAATAAAAATCGTTACGATGGACGCAGGGTATAAAACGCCATGGATCTGTAAACGAGTGATTGATGATGGGAGGCTGCCTTCGCTGCCGTATAAGCGGCCGATGACAAAGGCAGGGTTCCATGAATGGTATAAATATGTATATGATGACGAATATCTGGATATCGTCATCTGTCCGGAATATAAGAGCCTGCAGTACAGCACGACGACCAGGTGTTGTTCGGCAAATTAAATGATGTCCCATCCGGCAGATTATTTCGTTCCGATTTGGGGTTTCTATAGGTGTGTTAGTCACTTTAAAAGTAGGTGTTTCTGCGAATTGTTTTCCTGACAGAAAAACACCCGCAAATTAATTGCGGGAGTCTTCTCAACCCAGGGTACTGTCATTGATGGCCTGCATTACGATATCGGCTGTGATCCGGCTGGCTGACTGGCTATGCCCGATTACAAGCGAAGCATTGCAGAGCTTGCTGATTACGCGGGCAGTTCCGTCGGAAGCATTTAGGATTGCTTCGATGGCCGCATCATCAAAAACAGAATCGGTACATCCGGCTTTTTTCAGTTTCCATTCAATGTAAGCCCGCCCTTCTTCTTTTGAGTAGCCGTCTATGTTGTAGTTCATGATGATACGTTGACGAAGTGGTTCATGGATGGAAAGCTGCAGCGTATTGTTCAGCTGAGGCAGACCGACCAGAAGAATCACAGCCCGGTCTCGGGAGTCCATCTCAAAGTTGAACAGGATCTTTAAGTCGTTCAGAACAGCATTTTTGATATAGTTCGCTTCATCAATGATGATAACTGGTGTCTTTCTCTTATCCAGGGCAAGACGGTTGATCTCCTCCTGGATGATATGAAAGTTTTCCGTTTTACGGTAGGAAGCCTGTGCGCCCAGAGAGGTGGCGAGATTCCGGTAGAAATCATTCACCGTAACGGTAGAAAGGCTGGTATAGATTACCTTATACAAGGAAGGATTTAGTTCGGCAGACCAGGAACGGACCAGAGTGGTTTTTCCCCGGCCCGGGGCACCGGTAAGAAGACCGAAGCCCTTGGTTCTGGCAAGGTAATCCAGGCGAAATTTCGCTTCCGTATATTCGGTTCCTTCGAAAAGAATCTCTTTGGAATTCTTTAAAAAAGGATTGAATTCAAGACCATAACGCGCGGTAAGTTCCATCAGTCTTCCCCTCCTGTCAGACGCACTTTGTCCCGTTTTACAGAGGCATTGTCATGCTTATTGAGGAGACGAATCGGTGTAAGGGATCCATCTGCTTCTACAATAAAGATGTCCTTCATATCCGGTGTATAACGGAGAGTGATGCGCCGCTTTGCAAAACGGTAATCGACTTCATACTCTACCTGATCGATTACGATGACAGAGTCGGCAGATACTCTGCGCTCGATCTCAAGAAGAAAAGAAGTTTCGATCAGCTCATCGGGCAGACGATAGATCAGTTCCGGCTCCTGAAAGAAACGCTCCTGTGGGGACATTCCCTTTAGAGAGGAATGAGGACGTTGGTTATAGTGTCTGACAAAGGTCAGAAGACTTCCCCTGAGTTCTTCGAGCGTGTGAAAATCCCTCATATCCAGAGATGCCATCCACTGATCCTTCAGGGTACGGAACCATCTTTCGATTTTGGCCTTCTGTGTGGGAGTATAAGGCCTGCAGTAGCTGATCACAGATCCGATCCGGGCAGCCAGCAGTTCCATCTGCCTGTTTTTATAGGCAGCTCCGTTATCAAAGTTGAAAACCTTCGGCCTGCCGTACTTAGAGACTGCAGACTTCATGACGGACATAAGATTCACGAAGGTATCGTTAAAGAAGACATCCGCGCCAAGGATAAAGCGGCTGGCATCGTCGATCAGCGCGATCACATAAACACGGTGTTTCTTTCCATCTGCGGTCTTCAGATAGGGACCGGCACTGGAATCACCGCACCATACTTCATTGATGTGGGGTCTTTCGTAACGTCGCATATCCTGATTGTTTGTCAGACGTTCCTGTAAAACGAGCTGGTTGATGAAACGGCAGACCGTAGATTCCGAGAGCTGGCCGGAACGGATGCTACCATTGTCCTGAAGTTGTTTATAGATCGCGGCCGCAGACATCCGGGGATAATGATGCTTGAGATAAATGATCTGATCTTTCAGGTCTTCATCGATTTTCCGGCTTACACCGCAGTCAGACCGTCCGGAGGGAACCAAAGCATCAAAACCGGATTTCTTGTAAGAAAGGTACCATTTTTCCAAAGTTCCCGGAGAATAGTGGCGAAGGGAACCATCCGGCGCCTTGATTCCCTTTGCCGAAATGGTACGAAAGTAAGCACTCAGAGATTCATAGTCTTCCTGGGTGCCTGTAATGAGTGGAGCAATCGCTGAATAGCGCATCAGAGCGACTGCCTGTTTCTTTTCCTGTTCCATAGGTCAGGCCTCCTTGCTGTTTTTCTTTATAGTAAGGGACAACAAGGGCGCTGTCAGGTAAGGTTATGTGGTATAGGAAAAAAGTTTATTGACCCTCTGATGTATCTGCATGAACTGCGATGAATAATTCGAAAAACAGGAAAGTATCAGAACGTTCAGGGGGAAGAGACGGATCCTGAGAGAGCGCAGCTTTTCTCTCCAGCGGCGCCTGTAGTTTCGGAGTATGGATTTGACATTGTTTTCATCAACCGATGGATTGCTCTCACAGACCATGCTGACGTTCCGACCTTCTTCGTAGTCAATGCAGATCCTTTGCTGGTCGGAAAGAGAAACCTGGGAGTAGGGAACCATGGAGGATAAAAGAAGTGCATGGGTAGTTCCGCATTCGGAGCATATCACCCGGCAGATCCGGAGCCGGACAGCTCCGGAGGGCAGTTTGACAGTTCGCTTGTAGTAACCATGGACCGAAAGACAGGCAGAATGAGAGCAGGAACAGGTCAGCTGGTGAAGCGGAAGATTATTAATAACAGAATCGTAAAAGGATTGAGAAATCTGATTGCAATCCCTGACAAAAATGGTTATCATAGTATTGTGAATAGACACAGGATTATCTGTGTATGTGAGCAGTAGCAGGCCAGACTTTTCCAGGGTGCAGGCCTGCTATTTCTTTATGTGACATTCATTATGATAACACAAGAGGCACAGCGTAAAGCAATCCGATGTAAAATCCATCAGAATAATTTATGCTGTGCCCCTTTTTAATTTGGCTGAACATGGCATGGTTTGGGGCGGTATAAAATGCGGGATAACAACCAGGGACGGATATCGGGAATACAAAAGCCTGAGTTACCAGTGCGGGAATTGTCCGACCCGGAATCTATGCACAGAAAGCAGGAGCTGTCAAAAGGTGGTTACGCGTCATATCTGGGCGGATTATATCGAACGTGCAGAGGATATCCGCCATTCTCCAGAGGGAAAAGGAAGTTATAAACTACGCTCCCAGACGATAGAGCGGGTATTTGCAGATGCGAAAGAGAAATATGGGATGAGATATACACCGTACCGTGGATTAAAACGGGTGAGTATGTGGGTACGGCTTAAATTTGCTGCCATGAATCTAAAAAAGCTGGCGATGTGGAGGTGGAAAAAGGACCATTTTCCACTGAGAAAATGCAAAAACAATATCATACAGAAAAAGAACCTCTATTTTGCCGTGGCTTAATAGGGGTTCTTTGACAGTCTTAGTGCGGCATTGCTGCCGCACTAAGCTTTTTCGTTATTTAGCAATTCGAGGATATGTTCACTGGAACGGACGATTTGAGACTGTTTATCTTTTATGGATGTTTTTCTTGTCTCCTCCAGCGAGAGAGAAGCATATAAATGAACCGTGTTTGCTTCCTGCCGGAGAGAATCGTTATGCTGTTCAGCGGCAAGGTCTTGCTTCTCAAGTATACTAATTTTACTCCGGAGATCACTAATCTGCTGTTGAAGTGATATCACTTTTTTCTTTTGGACATAGAGGAAATAAGCAAGAAGCAACAGGATGAGTGAAAAGATAATAATAATCATTCTTAGTTCTTATCCTCCTTTGCCAAAAGATAAGCCTTGACTGCATTACGGAGAGTTTCCGGCAGAACAGGCAAGGGCAAGACAGTCAATTTACCCGCATTCTTTTCAATCGCTATTTCTGATTCCGGTTGATTGGACAGAAGAATCACGGGTGTTCTTTTATCTGCCCTCCATGGCTGATCTGGCTGTTTTGTCATAGGTTCTGTAACAATCCAAAGCATAGGCTTTTTCTTGCCAAGTTCTTTTCTTGCAGCTTCCGGGGTTTCAAATACAAGGATATGTTTGGATAAGTTTTGAAGTACCAGTCTCAGTCCGTTCCTATAGGCCGAATCACTGCACATAATGGCAATCGTAGCATTTGATTTCTCATCTTGTGATGCCTTTATAAAATCCAGAACAGGCGTATTATAAAGGTTGAAATCTTTCTCTGTATGTACTGCTTCATAATAAGCTCTGACCGCTCGGCACATTCTTCGGCAAAACTGTTCAATATCAATACGGATGTCCGTGAGGCTGTTGGCAGAACTTATTCTATCCAGTTGGCAAACTGAGGTTCCGCAATTCACACCCAAGTGAAAACGAATCGAGGTATTGTCCTCAGTATTTGCAAAGCCTTTGTTCTGGTGCAGGTATTCGCATCGAAGCTGCCAGCATCGTTCTCCGCAGATATAGGGAGAGATATCCTGCGCAGAGACTTTAAAGAAAGGTGCTGCGTATGTATCAAACCAACGAATATATTGATTTCCTACATCACGGGTTGGTCTCTGATTTCTGTCCAGAACAGCACGCCCATCCCGATAACGCTTTACAATTTCTGGGAAAGCAATGCTGCCGCAAATATCAGGCAAAGTCAGCGCCAATGCCAAAGCAGATTGCCAGCGTCCATCCTCAATGTTCAGTTCTACTTCCTCTATGCGATGTAAAAAGGTAAAGCTGGCATTGTCTTGACTCATAGGTATCCTCCTGTAAAAAAACGCCTGCCGGAAACCGACAGGCGGCATACTTTTTACACTTCAGTCATCCACAGGCCGTGGAGATTGTAATAGGCGTAAACCGCAACAGCTTTATCATCTCCCAAGCAGAAGGTGACATTGGGTTTGTCATCGGGTTTCAGAGCCTTGCGCTGTCCACCGTTTTCGGTCTGGACATAGACCCACTCGATGAAGTGTTTCGAAAGCATCGGATGGATTTTTTCTGATAGCAATTTCTGCACCCGTAGGCTGCGCTGTTTCCGCTGCAGAGCACAAAATCCCCTCCTTCGATTCGCAGAGGAAGTCCCTCAACCAGTGCATCCGCCAGTTTTTTACGGGCAGCTGCATAAATCTGCTGAACCGTTGTTCTGGCAATACACATATATTCTCCACATTGCTCCTGAGAAAAACTTCACGGTCAATCAGGCGAATGGCTTCATACTCATCCACATTCAGGACAATGGGAGTCAGTTCCTCGCCGCCACGAACCGGAACAAAACCATCATTATCCGGCAGACAACATACTTTTCTACATTTTCTCGGTCTTGGCATAGATTCACCTCCATATTGTTTGCAGCATATGCCATTTATACGACCATTGTACATCCCCATTTTCCTATATGTCAACGGAATTATTGACATATGCCATAAATTATTTTATACTATGTGTATTCAAGGAGGTGTACCCATGGATTTTTCATCCTATTTTCCAATTTGGAACAAACTGACACCGACCCAGCAGCAGATTTTGGAGCAAAATGCAGTTTTACGAAAAGTGGACAAAGGGACTGTGATTCACAACGGAACTATGGAGTGTACCGGTCTTCTGCTGGTAAGAAACGGACAGCTTCGTGCCTATATTCTTTCCGATGAAGGACGGGAGATTAGCCTCTATCGTTTGTTTGATCGGGATATTTGCCTGTTTTCCGCCTCCTGTATGATGAACAGCATTCAGTTTGAGATCACCATTGAGGCGCAGAAGGATACCACGATGTGGGTTATTTCTGCTGACACTTATGGACGCTTAATGAAAGAGTCTGCTGTGGTAGCTAATTTTACCAACGAAATTATGGCTACCCGTTTTTCTGAGGTTATGTGGCTCATGGAGCAGATCATGTGGAAAAGCTTTGATAAAAGGCTGGCAGGATTTCTGCTGGAAGAATGCAGATTAGAGGGAACAAACATCCTCAAGATTACCCATGAAACCATTGCGGGCCACATGGGTACCGCCCGTGAGGTAGTCACTCGAATGCTTCGCTATTTTCAGAACGAGGGTATGGTCAAGCTGACTCGTGGAACAGTGGAGGTTACAGACGAAGCTGCATTGGAGGAACTGCAAAATGCCTAAGCAACAGCTAACCCTGCTGATTATCGCCTTGGCTGTGCTTGGAATTATCATTTACTAAAGGATAACCCCTTCTCATTTCCTGTGAAATCTGAGAAGGGGTTATTGTTATTTGTCCATACCGCAGGCGGTGACGGATTCAATGAGGCAACGATCATTGAATACAGCATCATAGAACCGGAAGCCGCCGGAGAAGTTATAGCAGTCAAATCCGTTTCCGGCCAGGATGCGACAGGCAATGTAGCTGCGCAAGCCGCTCTGGCAAATGACGTAGACAGGCTTATGCTTGTCCAGTTCATCCAACCGCTCTCGCAGCTCGTCCACTGGGATATTTAAGAAACCGTCAATGTGTCCGTGGGTGAATTCTTCTGCAGTGCGGGTGTCCAACAGAGTTACACTTCCGTCACGAGGAAGTTTATCTGTATCTTCCAGATACCACTGCTTCAGAATACCCTTTGCGATATTCTCAATCATAAAGCCCGCCATGTTTACCGGGTCTTTGGCTGAGGAATAAGGCGGTGCGTAGGCCAGATCCAGATCCTTCAGCTCTGTGGCTTTCATTCCTGCTCGGATAGCGGTAGCCAGCACATCAATGCGCTTATCCACACCTTCGTAACCTACGATCTGAGCACCCAGCAGGCGATAAGTTTCTTTTTCAAAAACCACTTTCATGGTCATGACCTTCCCACCAGGGTAGTAGCCCGCATGGCTCATAGGCGACAGGATAACCGTATCAACATCCAGTCCTGCTTTTCTGGCGTTGGTCTCATTCACGCCGGTAGTGGCGGCGGTCATGTCAAAGACCTTGATGACAGAGCTTCCCTGGGAGCCGGTATACCGGCTGTCTCCTCCGCAGATGTTGTCCGCAGCAATTCGTCCCTGTTTGTTAGCAGGGCCCGCCAAAGAAATCAGAGCATCCTGCCCTGTGACAAAGTGCTTCACCTGCACCGCATCACCCACAGCATAGATGTCTGAAATGGAGGTTTCCATCCGGTCATTGACCACAATACTTCCCTTAATGCCCAGTTCTAACCCGGCATCTTTTGCAAGGGTGGTTTCGGGAGAAACACCAATGGCCAGGATTACCATATCCGCATGGAGAGGCTGTTCGTCTTTCAGCAGCATATCTACGCCTCCGCCCACTTCCGCAAACCCTTCCACGGTATGACCCAGTGCCAGCTTAACACCGTGCTTGCGCATTTCATTGTGTATAAAAGCAGCCATATCGGAATCAAAGGGATTCATAAGCTGTTTTGGACGCTGGACAATGGTGACCTCCATTCCCAGTTCCCGCAGGTTTTCTGCCAGCTCCAATCCAATGAAGCCACCACCTGCCAGTACGGCAGACGTAGGATGGTTTATATTGATGTAATCCTTGATGCGGAAGGTGTCCTCCACGGTGCGCAGGGTGAACAGTTTATCAAGACCTAAGCCGGGAAGCCTGGTTTGGGTAGGCTTGGCACCGGGAGAAAGAATCAGCTTGTCATAGCTTTCCTCGAATTCCTCTCCGGTTTGCAGATTCTTGACGGAAACGGTCTTTTTGTCAGGATGGATAGCCGTGACCTCATGGCGTACCTTCATGTTCACACGGAACCGGGAGAAGAAGCTCTCCGGTGTCTGAAGGGTCAGGTCCGACCGATCGGTAATCACATCTCCGATATAGTAAGGCAGACCGCAGTTGGCATAGGAGATATACCTCGAGCGCTCAAAAACTACGATTTCTGCCTGCTCATTTAGTCTGCGAATACGGGCGGCAGCGGTAGCACCGCCAGCCACACCACCTACAATAACAACTTTCATATTAGCGTTCCACCTTTCCTGCATAAGCGGAAATTCCGCCTATGTTTTTCACATTGGTATAACCCATCTGCTGCAAAATAGCAGCTGCCTGACAGCTTCTTGCGCCACTGAGACAGTGTACAAAGATGGGGGTAGCTTTATTGTTAATCATGACGGTTACTTTGTCAATGGACTGCAAAGGAACATTCTTACTTCCGGGGATATGCCCCTGTCGGTATTCGTCAGGGGTGCGAACATCCAGCAGGACTGCGCCATCCGTAACGCGATATTCTTTGACACCCTGATTGATGTCAGGGCCTTTCAGGAAATCAAAAAATCCCATCTTTGCACCTCCTTACAGCATGGCGAGAATCTGAGCCTTAGGTCTGGCACCGGTGGCCTGATTTACGACTTTGCCGTTCTTCATAACCACCAGAGTGGGAATGCTCATCACACCAAACTGCATAGCCAGTTCCTGTTCCTCATCCACATTAATTTTAACAACCTTGATATCGGAGCGCTCCTTGGCAATTTCCTCTACCAGAGGAACTACCATGCGGCAAGGACCACACCAGGAAGCACAGAAATCCAGTACGACAATTTTTCCACGGAAGTCTTTTAAACTTACACTCTTTCCATTGCTGTCAATGAACGTAAAACCAGGACATTCTGCACCGATGATCTGGTGGGAGAGAACTTCTACTTTGTTGATTAACCATTTGGCAGACAAAGAATTCCTATCTTGTTCCGGTATCATATCCAATAACATTTTGTTGGATGGGTAATCATTCACATCTGCCAGATAAGCTAATGCTGACGCCATGGCAGGCGTCAGTTTTTCTTTGGCAGAAGTCGAGATTGTTGCTTTATCCGGATCTCTTTCGGCCGGCATATAGTTTTGTAAAGTCAGAAACGGATCAATGCCGGTGAATGAAAGTGAGCTTTGTTCGGGATTCTTTTCATCGAAAAAGCCATTGATACTAACAGAAGTATTTTCAAAGTAAATGTTTTGTTCCGTTTTCCCGATACGGATAAAGCAACA
>OMGJ01001537.1_pt1 | contig 9902 bp, 8 predicted proteins | sample 1645811 | NCBI WGS metagenome assembly OMGJ01 (sample SAMN05578589, study PRJEB25193) | human gut metagenome | biome: Human Microbiome; feature: human-associated habitat; material: feces | host: Homo sapiens | place: USA:Birmingham | reverse complement strand
AGATGAGTGCCGTTGCTATTGAGCAGGGACAGGCATTCCTCGAAGAAAACAAAAAAGGACCGGGCGTAGTTGTCCTTCCCAGCGGACTACAATATGAAATCATCAAAGAAGGTACAGGTAAAAAGCCGAAAGCTACCGATCAGGTAAGATGCCACTATGAAGGTACATTGATCGACGGTACACTGTTCGACAGCTCTATCCAACGCGGAGAACCGGCTGTATTCGATGTCAACCAAGTAATCCCGGGATGGGTGGAAGCTTTGCAGCTGATGCCGGAAGGTTCCAAATGGAAACTGTATATTCCGTCAGAACTCGCTTATGGCGCAAGAGGTGCCGGAGAAATGATTCCTCCTCACAGCACACTCATTTTTGAAGTAGAATTACTCGAAGTATTATAAATAAAAAATTTCAAAGCAAAATGAAAAAAGTTAGTATTTTTATGGCAATCGCCGCTGCAGCAAGCCTTGCTTCTTGTACAGCTCAAGCTCCTAAAGCAAATCTGAAAACAGACATCGACTCATTGTCGTATTCTATCGGTATGGCTCAGACTCAAGGTCTGAAAGGCTATCTGACAGGTCGTCTGGACGTTGATACTGCTTATATGGCAGACTTCATCAAAGGTTTGAATGAAGGTGCAAACAAGACTAGCAAAAAAGACATCGCTTACATGGCAGGTCTGCAAATCGGTCAGCAAATCAGCAACCAGATGATGAAAGGTATCAACCAGGAATTGTTTGGCACTGACTCTACTAAAACCATCAGCAAAGAAAACTTCCTGGCAGGTTTCATCGCAGGTACTTTGGAAAAAGGCGGTGTAATGACTATGGAAGCAGCTCAAGAATATACTCGTACAGCTATGGAAACTATCAAAGCAAAAGCTTTGGAAGAAAAATATGCTGACTATAAAGCTGAAAATGAAAAATTCCTTGCTGAAAACAAGACTAAAGACGGCGTAAAAACAACTGCAAGCGGTCTGCAATACAAAGTAATCACTGAAGGCAAAGGTGAAATTCCTGCTGACACTTGCAAAGTGAAAGTGAACTACAAAGGTACTTTGATCGACGGAACAGAATTCGAAAGCACTTACGAACGTAAGGAACCGTTCGTGACTAACGTCGGCGGAGTTATCAAAGGTTGGACTGAAGCCCTGAAAATGATGCCTGTCGGTTCAAAATGGGAACTTTATATCCCGCAGGAACTAGCTTATGGCTCAAGAGACATGGGACAGATCAAACCGTTCTCTACACTGATATTCGAAATAGAATTGCTGGATATTGAGAAATAAGAAATTAACAGGCCTTATTTAAAAAGAACAGGAGAGATGCCGGACGTAATCGTCCGGCATCTTTTTTATCCGGATAATAAAAATAGAAAGTATACGATTTTTCTGTTTTTTCTGACTTTTATATAGAGAAATTAAAATAAATCTCTATATTTGCTTACTATTTGATAACAATTGGAATTTACATTTATTATTATGGAAAAAATAGACAACCTTGACAGGCAGATTCTGGAGATTATTTCTCAGAACGCCCGTATCCCTTTTAAAGACGTGGCAGCAGAATGCGGCGTTTCACGTGCGGCCATCCATCAACGCGTGCAGAGACTGATCGATCTGGGAGTCATTGTAGGCTCTGGTTATCACGTAAACCCGAAATCTCTGGGATATCGTACCTGTACTTATGTCGGTATCAAACTGGAAAAAGGATCTATGTATAAAGCTGTAGTGGCCGAATTACAGAAAATTCCCGAGATCGTAGAGTGCCACTTCACAACCGGCCCTTACACCATGCTGACCAAAGTATATGCACGCGACAACGAACACTTGATGGACCTACTGAACAACAAAATGCAAGAGATACCGGGAGTAACCGCCACCGAGACCCTGATTTCTCTGGAGCAAAGCATCAAGAAAGAAATTCCTATTCACGCAGATAAGTAACCGATGGAGTGGTTGAATGAATATCACCTGTCAGGGCTGCTCATTGGTATTTGCACGTTCCTAATTATCGGCTTATTCCACCCCGTTGTGGTAAAAGCTGAATATTACTGGGGAACGAAATGCTGGTGGATTTTCCTGGTATTAGGTATCGCGGGAGTAGCTGCCTCGTTGAGCACAGACAATATACTCGTTTCGTCTTTATTGGGCGTATTCGCTTTCTCTTCTTTCTGGACCATCAAAGAAGTCTTTGAGCAAGAAGAGAGGGTGAAAAAAGGTTGGTTTCCTAAGAATCCTAAACGAACATACAAGTTCTGAGACATACGGGAAATAGTCAGTTTTTTGACTAAAATGCTTGCATAATTCATCAGAAAGCATTAATTTTGTCCCCGCATCCGATAGAAAGGATACATCGGGCTTATAGCTCAGTTGGTTAGAGCAACAGACTCATAATCTGGAGGTCCTAGGTTCAAGCCCTAGTTGGCCCACTGAAATCGACTATAGATCAAATGATTTATAGTCGATTTCGTTTTATATATACTCCAAACATTTTTTTCAATGATTCAGCCATAGTTTAAAAGCTGAAAGTTTCTCCTCGCTTATCGTAATTTTCTGTTTATAAGGAGGGCGCACAGTTACCACTATCTTTCCGTTAAAGAAAGGCTCGGCATGGTCAATGGCATCAATGCAGACAAGAACCTGGCGGTTGGCGCGAAAGAAACGCTCCGGATCGAGTTGTTCCATCAGTTTGTTTAAAGACAAATCTAGAATGTGTTCCTGACCTTTGCGGGTAACAGCAAACGTTACTTTGTTCTCGGAATAAAAATAGGCAATATCTGCCACTTGTAACGACCAGAAACGATCTACTCCGGAAATAAGAAAACGGGTACGGTAACGTTTCTCTTTGTATTGAAGTGCCTCAAGCAGAGTACCTAAGTAATCTTCCGGCCTGGGAACAGCATTGGTCAGCAAGCTCTCATATTTAGTGATTGCATCCGACAGGCGTTTTTCGTCTATCGGCTTAAGTATGTAATCGATACTATTGACCGTAAATGCACGAATGGCGTACTGATCATACGCCGTAGTGAAAATTATGACGGAAGAAGGGTGTGCGGCAGAGAGGAAGTCAAAAGCATTGCCATCTGCCAGATGTATATCGAGAAAGATCAGATCGGGATGCGGATGCTCGTCAAACCAGGCAACGGCTTCGTCTACACTCCCTGGTATCAGAGTAAGCTCCCATTGAGGGCGAAGTCCGGATACCATGGAATGTAGCAAACGGGCTGCCGGAATTTCATCTTCTATAATGGCTACATTTATTTTATTCATACAGTAAAGGTACTTTTACGATAAATACTTTTTCATCATTGTGGACAATTATCTCTTTGCCGAGCATCAACTGGCAACGATTGGACAGGTTCTTCAGCCCTACACCCGGCGATTCATGACTTTTTTTAGGCTGTATGGGGTTACTCACCACAAGATATCCTTCCTCTAACCGAAGATCTATCTTCATAGGCTTGCTGAGAGTAATAGAATTATGATTGATGACATTCTCTGCCAGTAACTGCAAAGTCAGCGGAGGCAGCATACAACTAGTATAGCCGGAAGCTATACAACAGTTACAACTAATGCAATCTCCCAAACGAACTTTATGCAGAAAGAGATAAGATTGCAGGAATTCCAGTTCTTCCGTCAACGTTACCAATGTTTTATCCTGACATTGCAAAACATAACGGTATACACTGGACAAATGCTTGGTGAAATGAACAGCATTACCCGGGTTATATTCTATTTCAGCAATCAGCGTATTGAGACTATTAAACAGAAAATGGGGATTCAGTTGACTTTGTAAAGCCGCATAACGTGCAGTGTCGTTCTCTGTTTGCAGTTTTGCGGCCTCCTGTTGCAGTTTCAGGTTATTCTGAATGGAACGATTTGCCAATAATAAGCCCACAATGACAAGCTCTACGAGCCATACCACGATCAGGATACGCCAGCCTCCATTGGAGAAAGTAAATAGGTTGTCAATGCCTGCCAATAGCTTAGCAGCAATCAGCAGGCTATAGTTCAACAACAGGAATAACAAGATAACGGCAACATAAATAACTATTATCTTCCAACGATGGCGGATATTGAGTGCATACTGAGTGTTTATCCACGAACTGATCCGAAGCGTAGAATAACCAAGCACATTGAAAGCGGTAATAAAGAAGACGAATGCTCCCTTTGAATAGAGAACATCCGCTACTTTAGGAGTCAGCTCCGTATAGTTGACAAGCAGGAGATAGGAAAAGATACCTAATCCCGAGAATAACAGACCATATAACAGGACATTCCATTTCATGCGAACAAAGCTATCATATTTCGGGTAATTATCATAAACTATTTAATATTTATTCAAAGCTCTGATCAATTCCGAATAAGCCCCTTGTGCCGAGACTTTTGCCTGTACATGGTTCAGTTGGGAAGCTTGCCGGTACGTTTGGGCCTCAATCACCTCTATTACAGAGGCCTTCCCTTCAGTATACCGCTCCAATGCCATACGCTCATTTTCGAAGGCTTTACTCAGTGAACCTTCGGTGAGGCGCACCTGTTCCATAGTCTGCGACAATGAAACACGGGCTGTCTCCACTTCCAGTTTCACCTGGTCGGTGACCTGATTCAAATAATCAGTAGCCATTCCTACTTTGAAAGAAGAGGCTCGCTTTTCATCACGTCTTTTTCCCCACTCAAACAAGGGAACGGATACTTTGGCATAAATGGCATAATTGGGATCCAAATCGGAACGGAAATCATAACCGGGAGCAGAATAGCTTCCATCTACACCTATATAAAACTGTGGCTTATACTTAGCATCCGTTAATTTTTTCGAACTTTCTGCTATTTTAATCCGGGCATAGGCCATCTTAAGTTCCGGACGATCTATTTCACCCTCACCCCACAGATCTTTATCCGCCCTAACGACAGAAATCGTATCTTCTATTTCAGTCGGAGCATGAAGTTCCACGCCAATCAGAGAATTTAGTGCCATACGTCCTGTTTCCAGATTTCTTTTTGCTTGCAACAGTTGGTATTCCGCTTCATTCAGTTTTACCTCCGCCATCAGCAAGTCCTGCGGATCAACCAATCCTGCTTCCACCCGCTCCCGTATGGTTTGGGAGAAGGTGGCAACCGAATTGCGATATTCCGTAGTTACACGGACTACTTCTGCACGCGCAACAGTGTTCCAATATTGCATATCCGTCTGATAGAATACTGCGGAACGGAAATAATCTGCCTGATGTATTGCCAGACTTTGCTGATGTTTAGCCATCCGGATACTTTCCAATAACCGCCCACCCGTATAAACCGGTTGTAACAAAGAGAGGGAAGCACCGTATTTCATATTTCTTCCTTCAAAAGCCAACGGAGTCTGCATCGAAGGCAAGTCGATATTCAATTGAAGAGGATTACCGGTATACTGAAAATTCGCCTCTCCCGACAGTTTAGGGCGTAGATCCTTCTGTGCCGCTTTCTCCAATTCGATACTTGCAGCTATATTTTTGTCCGCGGCTTTCAGGTCATGGTTATAATCTAAAGCCATCGACCTGTACTTTTGCAGCAAACTATTTTGCTGAGCAAAAGCAACTGTCGGCACACACAGTAAAAAGATAAGCCATCTATTTATTTTCTTCATCATCATTTCTCTTTTATCTTATAAAATATTGCATATAATGCCGGAGTCACAAACAAAGTCAGCAAAGTAGCGAATGTCAACCCGAAAATGATAGTAGCCGCCATCCCGCCAAATGCTATGTCAAACAGCAAGGGAACCATCCCCAGTATGGTGGTTGTGGCTGCCATCAGTACCGGGCGGGTTCTTGAAACCGTAGATTCGATCACGGCCGTATAAGGAACAACTCCTTCCCGGCGTTGCACATCTATTTCGTCCAACAGTACAATCACATTCTTAATAACCATACCCAATAATCCCAACCAACCGGCAATCGGGAAGAATCCGAAATCAAATCCCGTCAAGAGCATACCGACAGCCACTCCGATAATGGACAGCGGAAGAACACATAGAATAATGACCGGACCGCGAAAGTTACCAAACAAGGCAACCAGAATAACGACCAGTACCAGAAAAGCCAGCGGAAAGAATTTACCGATTGCCTGCATCGCCTCTCTCTGATCTTTGTATTGTGAGTCCCAAAAGAAAGTATAACCTTCGGGCAACTTCATCGCTTCAATCTCTTTACGAATTTCCCCATGCACTTCCGCCATGGTATACCCGGATTTTACTCCACACATGGCAGCCATAGACAATTGACGGTTATAAGTACGCATCTGAGGCCACTCCCATGTCGTCTCGATTCGTTCGGTCACTTGCGACAAAGGTGCCGAATGCTCACCGTTCCATACAGAGAAATTACCTAAAGAACGAGCATCCGTAATGTCAGCTCCTTCCGACTTCAATAGTACAGGAACCTTTTTCTCATCATCGCGATAAACACCTACCCTGGTTCCGTCGCTGATCGATTTCACAGACTCCATCATCTGTGATTTGGTTATACCGAGAGCACCTGCCTTCACGGGATCATAAACCGGGCGCATCACCATCGACATATTTCCCCATTCATTGCGTGCATCTGCGACTTTTGGGTTACGACGCATAATTTCGATCGCCTCACCTGCCAAAGAGTCTAGAACAGCCGGATCGGGCCCCAGAAAGCGGGCTTCTATCATGGCTTCTGTCAGCGGACTTAATTCGAACTTATTCACCTTAATCAGCGGTTCCGGATATTTCAAACGAATGGAATCCTGCAACAGAGCATTCAACGCCCGCGACTCTTTGGAACTTTTACATTTCACTAGCAACTGGGCATAGTTGGATTGAGGACCGAAAGATATATTTGAAAGATAATAGCGAGGCGGAGTACGGCCGATATAAGACGAAACCATTTCGGTCTCTTCATGAGTACGGATATAATCGGATATTTCACCGGCTATCCGGTCCGTCTCCCCGATTGCTGTTCCCTCAGGCAGCCACATATCGACAGTAAAGTATTGCTTATCCAGAGCGGGCACAAAAACCTTCGGAATAAATTTGAAACTCCATGCCGAAAGCAACAACAGAACAACCAACGAAGCTATAGTCATCGTGCGATGCCGAAGTACCCAACGCAATGATTTCCTGAAAAGATGATAATATTTTCCATCAAACAGAGATGCTTTCAGCTCTTCAGGACGGGGACGTCTTACAAACTCCTGAATGAAGAACGGAGTCTGCGTTAACGCAAATACCCAACTGAACATTAACGAAACACCGATCACTACCACCAGTGAGGACAACAGCTCACCTGTGATATGGGGTGAATAGTAAATCGGAAGGAACGTGAGAATAGCAATAACCGTTGCCGCCAATAAAGGTAAAGCAGTAGACGAACATGCACGCATGATAGCAACCCGTTTACGCATTCCCCGTTCCATATTAATCAGAGCAGAATCGGACACGACAATGGCGTTGTCAACCAACATTCCCATAGCAATGATAATTGCAGCAAGCGACATCCGTTGAAGGGCAATATCACATGCCATCATAACAATTAGAGTAGCAAAAATGGAGAACACCAGCCCGCTACCTATCAAGAGCCCATTTTTGAATCCGATAAAGAACAGCAGAATCGCAACAACAGTAATAACTGATATGATCAGGTTCAGGATAAATCCCTGATTTGCTACCGCCGATTCATAGCCCTGATCGTAGATAGAAATCAGTTCGTAGCCATCAGGCATCGATTGTGACAATTCACCGATACGCATTTTAATATCTTCAGCCATGTCCACTACATTTCCTGTAGGTACGGTAGAAATGGCGATCCCAACTGCCGGACTACCATTTATGCGCATTTGATTAGCCGGAGGAGTCTGATATCCTTCCTCTATCTGTGCAATATCGGCCAGACGGAAATGCTCTCCGGTACGCGAAACAATGGTCAGATCACGAATATCATCCAGCGAATAGAAATTGCCGGTAGATTCTATACGGATGCGATTGGTGCCGGCATCGATACCACCGGCATCGACCATTTTATTCTGGGCTTCGAAAGCTCGCATAATATCCGCAGTCGTAACTCCACTTTGTGCCATAACAGAAGGACTGATCAAGACATCGATTGTCGGTGTTTGTACACCATAAATCTCAATTTTCGCTACATCCTTAACTTTTAGTAATTCATTCTTTATAAATTTAGCCTGGTCTTCCAGTTCCCTATATGTATGCCCATCACCGGTCAGTCCGTAAAATACACCGAGCACATCTCCAAAGTCATCATTTACAATAGAAGTTCCGGCCCCGGCAGGCAATTTATCTTGTACATCATTTACTTTCCGACGTAGTTTATCCCATAATTGCTGCATCTCTTCGGCACGGATCTCTTTTTTCACATAAACCGTGATCTTAGAAAGCCCGGCACGATTCTCGGTTTTCAGATAATAAAGTTCTCCTAGCGACTGTATGGCTTCCTCTAAGATATCAGTTACTTGCGACTGCACCTCTGCGGGAGAAGCCCCCGGGTAGGAAGTCAGTACCAATGCTTGTTTGATAGTAAAGGGAGCATCCTCCAGCTTTCCCATTTTAAAATAAGAAAACAGACCTCCTGCCAGCACCAACACCAATAATAAAATAGTGACGGCTCTTTTCTGCAAAAAATACTTCACCAGCTTCATAATGAGTTTGTCTTAGTAGAGATTTCCACTTTCATACCATCCGATAAAAAACGAAGTCCGCTCGTAGCTACCGTTTCACTGGCCCTCAATCCTTCGGTTATGGTAACATAGCCACCGGGAAGCAGATTTCCTTTTTTCACCGTCCGTCGATTCACTTGTCGGGTATTCGTATCAATAACCCACACATATTCACCTTCCGAGGGACGATAACATAATGCCGTTTGGGGAATGGAAACACTTGTCAGATCCGTTGATACGGGAGCATCAAAGATTGCTTTTCCCGACATACCCGCCAATAATTTCCCTTCTTTATTAGGTAAAACAGCCGTTAGTAAATAAGAAAGATTATTGCGGGTTGTCCCCTTCGATACTTCCACAATCTGTGCCTTATAACACTTATCGGGCTGGGCATCAAAATAGATCCGGACGCTATCTGTGGGGCGTGAGGCAAACGCAATATTCTGAGTAACATAAATCTCTATCTTCAGCCGATTTATGTCAATAAAGGATATAACAGGCTGAGCTGGCTTCACATCCTGGTATTTTTCTATATAAACTTCTCCCACATAACCATCAAAAGGAGCTGTCAGACGAGTGTCTCCCAGTTCATTGGAAGCCGTATCGAAAGCAGTTTTGGCAGTAGTATAATCCGCCTTAGTCTTTTCATATGTACTCGCCGAAACATTATTCTTCTCATACAGCTTCTCTATCCGCTCAAATTCAGCTTTAGCTTGGTGATAGATGGCTTCAGCCCGTTCTTTGCGAATATGGAAATCACGCGGGTCTATTTCAGCAATAATACTGCCTTGTTTGTAATGGTTACCGGCATATACATCCAAACGATCAATAGGGCCTCCGACACGAAACGATAGCTCAGAGGTACGAAAAGGTTGTGCGATAAACGGGAACTCCGTTGTCTTGATCCCAGAGACCGAAACTGCTTGTGCTGTCTTGACAATTAAGTCCTGACTCTGCTTACTGTCTTTATCCGTGCAAGAAAATAGCAACAGGAGAGCAGCTAATAATACACTTATCTTCATATCTTATCTTTTAAATTTTCGACAAAAATAGATAATCGAATAATTCAATAGGGGAGTAAAGATACTGAAGCCGGAAAACTGAAGGTTGAATCTGGAATATACCGGATGAACCAAGAAAGAGGTGGTCGGGAATCCTTGTTAAACAGGGTATGGCATAAAACAAGTCATCCCCTCCGGTCTTTCGACCGAAGGGGATGAACCATCTGAAA
>OMGJ01001528.1_pt1 | contig 9956 bp, 7 predicted proteins | sample 1645811 | NCBI WGS metagenome assembly OMGJ01 (sample SAMN05578589, study PRJEB25193) | human gut metagenome | biome: Human Microbiome; feature: human-associated habitat; material: feces | host: Homo sapiens | place: USA:Birmingham | reverse complement strand
ATATTCAGCTTCTTTTTTCAGGATTTCGATATAGCCCGGGTCCACTGCCTGCTCCTGCTGGTCTTTGAGAAAACCGTTTGTTTTATCGTGGGCAATACTGATTCCGTTGATAGCGTGCATCCCAAAGGTGTGGTCATAATGCCAGTGTGTGATAACCGTAAAATCCGGCTCATTAAACTGTTCTTCCTCGATTGCCCTGTAAAAATCCCGAACATGGGAAGCTGAATATCCGGCATCGACTGTCAGGGAGAATTTATCTCCTTTGAGATAAGCTAACATGGGTCTGTCCACTTCAGAATCATGTTCTAAAAAATAGATTCGGTTGGTTAATGGATTCAATCCCATTTTTGTCCCACCTTTCGGTCAATCATTCCTTACTTTTCTTCTGATTTGCTGTGCGATAAAGCACAAAATTCCATTCATCCAAATAAAATCATTCTATCCGGCAAACGCTTGCCGGATATTTTCTGTTCGTAGCTATATTTTTGTATAAAACGAAAAAACGCTCCGGTCATTCGACCGAAGCGTTTTTGTTCGTGGTGCGGATAGCAGGACTTGAACCTGTATGAGTTTAACCTCACTAGAACCTGAATCTAGCGCGTCTGCCAATTCCGCCATATCCGCATATTAATTTTGCTCTGTTTCCTAACAATAACAGATTGCAAAACAGACCTGCGCCCGCTTTTTCACGGCGCAAGTCTGATAATATCACATTTGAAATGAAATTGCAACTGGTACAGTCCCACAATTCACATTTCCATCTACGACTCATCGAATCACAACGAATCATAATTCAATTGGTGACTCGTCTTGTCCCAATCTATCACGGCGTATCTAATCCAACAACTCGCGTCTGTTATACAATTACAGCATTTTCGCACGTAATTCTTCACCACTCATACTGCTTAAGTATGCCGGTGGAATATCAAATACTGTCTTGCAGCCAAACTGTCCCTGCTCTGCCATGCGATAAGCAGCTCTAGCATAAGCAACAAGTACACTAGATGTAAATTCCGGATTGGAATCTAATTTTAAGCTATACTCAATGAGATGCTTATTTTCTTTATTCCAGCCGGTCACACCACTACGCAATACAAAACCGCCATGAGGAATACCACTATGATTTTTCTTTAATTCTTCCTCGCTAATAAAGTGCACTGTTGTATCATAATCTGCGAAATAGTTCGGCATTGTCTTAATCTCCTGCTCAACTTTCGCAGCATCTGCACCATCTTCTAATACTACAAAACACTCTCGGGTATGTTTCTGTCTCGTTGTAAGCTCAGGATTTTCCCCGGCACGAACTGCCTCTAATGCACTTTCTACCGGGATCGTATACTGCTTTGCATCTTTAACGCCATCAATACGGCGAATCGCATCAGAATGTCCCTGGCTGACACCCTTGCCCCAAAACGTATAGTCTTTACCCTCTGTAAGAATTGCATTTCCATACAAGCGATTCAACGAAAACATTCCCGGATCCCAGCCAACTGAAATCACAGCAACATGTTTGCTATCCGCTGCTGTCTTGTCCACGTCAGCGAAATGCTCTGGAATACGCGCATGTGTATCAAAGCTGTCAATCACATTAAAATACTGTGCATACTTCGGTGTCTGCTCCGGCAGATCAGTAGCACTTCCACCACACAAAATCATCACGTCAATTTTGTCTTTCCAATCCGTTATCTCATCAACCTTACAAACAGTTGCGCTATCGGTCAAAATAGATACCTGCGATGGGTCTCTTCGTGTAAAAACAGCAATCAGCTCCATGTCATCATTCTGACGGATTGCACACTCTACACCACGTCCCAGATTACCATAGCCTAAAATTCCAATTCGAATACTCATATTAATCCCCATTTCTATATAATTTTATGTTGCGAAGTATGCACTATCGCACACATTTCCAGTGTAATACATCTTTCCCAAATTTTCAACGTATCTCCTCAGCAGGAAGAACTCCCCCACTCATCACCACGCTCTTTCAACTTAACCATATTTCTGCCACTTCCCCATACTTCGTATAAACCACACATATTTGCGGGCACATCTCCCATGTGTGGTAAAAACTGCACAAGGATCCGATCATCACAGTTGCCATGCCTGAATCATTTCAGCCTGTCCCAAAAATCGTACCGTTGCATCTTTCTCCGAAAAAAAGATACGGCTGGTCATCACAATCTCACCATCATTGATATAAATCTCTAAGATAGAAACATCCATTAAAATCTGGATTTTATGAACTGCCTCGCACCTCGCCACGCGTTTACCACGCCCGGCACCACTATCATCAGTAAACTGTAATGTAACAAGCCCTTTCTCATAGAATAACGAGCATCCGGTGCCGATCTGCACACAAATAGCAGCCGACGATGAACCGGCGATTCCGTCAAAGATCAGCTCTCCGCAACCATTATCCAGTACATATGATTCCTTTTCCGGCAAGATTTCTTTTTTCCTTAGCTGTCCCAATTCTCGGATAGGTAATTGATAAATTTTCCCATTATGATAGCGAAGCTCGCGCGGCACTGTCAGACTATGCTGCCACCCTTCATTCATAGGATTGCTGCTATATTCTGCATCTGGGACACCTGCCCAGCCAATCAATATTCTTCTTCCAACTGGTGTTTCGAATGTCTGTGGCGCATAAAAATCAAATCCCATGTCCCACTCTATAAATGACGGATTCACAGTCCGGGTCTCTTTTGTTCCCTTAAATGACGCATCCACAGTCCGGGTCTCTTCTGTTTTGATAAAATACCCGGACTGATAAATATTCTGATATTGCTCCGCCTCGGAAGGAACCCCCTGTGGGCACACTGCAAGAATGCGATGCCCATCCAACGCAAAGATATCCGGGCACTCCCACATATATCCGAAAGCTTTTTCTGTTGTGTAGAGCTGCTCAAAGGTAAAATGCTCCAAATCTGTTGACGAATAAAGCAACACCGCTCCCTTATCATCCTGCAGCCATGCCCCTAACACCATTCGAAATGTACCGTCAGCCATCTGAAACAACTTTGGATCGCGAACCTGATTCGTACATTCTGCCGGATAATCCGCATTCGTCAAAATACATTGTTTGGCAGAGAAGTGTTCCCCATCCTCAGATATCACGCGGATCACATTCGCTCCACGGCCGGAATGGATATAATCATGATCTCCCTCTTCCTCCACATTTCCGGTATAAAACAAATACATCTTGTCCTTCCATACAATGGCTGAACCGGAAAATACACCATCTTTATCATAGGTTTCATCCGGCAAAAATGGTGCTCCCTCATATTTATACTGCACTAAATCCTTGCTTGTATAATGTCCCCACAGTTTCATTCCGCCATTCACTGCAAACGGAGAATATTGAAAAAACACATGATACCTGTCCCCAAAATAGGACAGTCCATTAGGATCGTTTAACCATCCTACCGGTGCCATAAGATGGAAATGGCAGCGATACTTCTCTGCTGCCACTTTCTGCATATTTTCCTGTTCAAAACGCCGCAATATCTCCGGTAAATCGTCTTTTCTCTGCTGTAATGACATTCCCTGTGCTCTTTTTTCCATAGTCAACCTCTTTGTATCATCATAATAACCGCACACTTGTATTGTCATAATAACCGCACACTTGTATCGTCATAATAACCACACGCTTGTATCGTCATAATAACCGCACACATTGTACTCATTATTTCAATTCGGTCGTGTACACATATGATACATTGCCAATATCTTTTAACTTCTTCAGTTCCTTACCGATATCTTCCACATAATATCCATAAATATGCAAACCATCTTTCTGAATACTATCAATCATCGAAGCATAATCCGTTTTCCCAGTGCTCTGATCGTTCTCGATCATTTTCACAATGTCATCGTTATCTTGCAAATATTGTAACATACTTGTCATGTGTTTGGTAACATCTTTTTCCTCCAAAACATTTTTCTTGGTGGATTCCTGCTCAGCAAGTGAAAATGCTGTCAGCAGCGGATATTTTTTTTGGTCAAAGGCAAGACTGCTGCAACTGGTGTACATACGAAATCCTATATTTCCTGTATTGTACGTTGTATATTTGCTTTCCGTTTGGTCTTTATTTTTTACACTGATCGCACACCAGGTCGGCTCAAGATCATTCTTTTCCGCCAATGCTTTGAATTCAGAAAATGAATATACTTTATCCAAGCTGACATAGGCATGGTACATTTTTTCATCCTCCAACTTAGACAGCTCATCAAATGCTTCTTTCTTCGTTCCGGCAATCCCTTCCGGCGTCGCCGCACTGGCTGTCGTCATCTCGCTTGGTGGATAAAAAACATTTGAGAATGGTTTTTGTACAATATTGGGATTATACAGAACCATATCATTTTTCGTGATCCTTCCTCCCACGTACTCAAAAATGCCATTGTGGGAGCTCGTCTGGTTGATCACGATGTCATAATTGCCATAGCCGCTTCCTGTTGCGGACGCAGAATCGCGATAGTTCTCCGGCAAAAACAACTCTGAATACACGGACATGTCCAAGGACAATTGATTGGTTTTATTTCCCTCTTCTGTGCCGACAATTTTATTTGGATCATAATACATGGCATCCTGGATCTTTGGAAGCGCAAACACCAAGAAACATACAATTCCTATAACGATCACTCCGGTAATAACACCATACTTAATAAATGTGCGGCGTATTGCCCGCCTGATCAGCTTAGTAAACTCTGCCTCCTGTCCGTCTTTTGGCACCGCGCCCTCCATGACATTAGTTCTCTGTCCATCTTTTGGCACTGTGCTCTCCATGACATTGGTTCTCTGTCCGTCTTTTGGCACCGCAGCACCCACAATATTGACGTTTTGTCCGTCTTTCGGCACACTTCCATCTGTACTTTCGGTAGTTCGACCCCCGTCCTGTTCTACCTGTTCCTCAAACTCCATCTCCTCATTATCAAACAAATACTCGCTGATCGCATCCTGTTTCTCAATGTCTTGGCGTACCTGTTTGCGCTGTTCTTCCGGCAATTCCCCTGCCTTATATTTTTGCAATAATTCCCTATAGTTCATAACCCTGTCCCTCCATATAATTTTTCATCTGCTTCTTAGCACGATGTGCCGACACTCTTACATTTTCCGGTGTCATGTGAAGCACCTTAGCAATTTCTTTTTGTCCCAAGCCTCCAAAATACTGCATCATAACAATCTCTCGCTGCCGCTCCGGCAAATGCTCAATCGCATGATACAATAGGCGATTTCTTTCTTTCGACAGAATATTTTCTAATGGTATATTTGCCCTATCTTCCGCTTCGTTCTCATACTCGTCCACATACATGACTCGTCTGTTTTTGGACACCTCATTATAATACAGGTTGCGCGCCACCGTATATAACCATGCCCGCATGTTGGTATGACTTTGATCCAGCGAAAGCAGTGCTTTCAGAAATGTTTCCTGCGTCAGATCCGCCGCCCACTCATGATTTTTGCACAATGCATATACATACAAATATATTTCCTGATAATATGCATCGTACAACTTTTCTAAAAGCTGTTTATCCACTTTGTCAAGCTCCCCCTCCTTTCCTCATCTCGCACGTTGCTACAGATGGCGATTTTTCGTGCTATCTACCAATATAACAGATGAGTCATCGAAATGTTACACCATTTTCTAATTTTATTTTTAAAAGATTAGGGTGTTTATCATTTATGAAAGGGACTTTGCCATCTTTCCTTTTGACAGTATAATCCTTTAGAGGTTATACTGCTATCTAGATGCTAATACAACAAATAAGAAATCACCGGTCATATGATTTGTCAGATTTATGATACATTTTAGATACATAAGGTCGGTATAGTAAACGTGTGTTGAAGTTATGGAAATTTCCACACACAACTGTGTAAGCACGAGAGGACTTCCGGTTATAATACGCCTGATAGGGGACAGGCCGTATATAATAACCGTGACAGATATTGGACAAAGCTATGACTAAAATATTGATTGTAGAAGATGAAGAGGCTATTTCGAATCTGATTCGTATGAGTCTCTGCAAAACCGGTTACATATGTGAACAGGCATTTGATGGCGAAACTGCTGCAGACCTGATTGCAGAAAACAGTTACGACCTCATTTTGCTGGATATCATGCTGCCGGGCATTGACGGCTATGAATTGCTTGACTATATCAAGACGACACAAATGCCGGTCATTTTTATTACGGCGATGGGCACGTTAGATGACAAAGTGAAAGGTTTGAGGGCAGGAGCGGATGACTACATTACAAAACCATTTGAAATGATGGAATTGTTAGCACGTGTAGAAACCGTTCTGAGACGTTATCACAAAAGTGAGGAGAGGATCACGATTTTTGATACTGTCATCGACGTTCCATCACGTACCGTAACCAAACAAGGGAAGCAGATCATGCTGACACTCAAGGAGTTTGAGCTGCTTCTCTTCTTAGTGCGCAATAAAAATATCGCATTATATCGTGAAACTATTTATGAGAACATTTGGCAGAATGAATATATGGGTGACGGTCGTACTGTAGATCTCCATATACAGCGGCTGCGCAAAAAACTACACTGGGAAGATAAAATAAAAACCGTATATAAAGTAGGGTATCGACTTGAAGTTGACATTGCGGGAATATAAAACGATTATCAAAATTCTTCTGCAAAGTTACAAGACAGGTGGCAACTTGAAGTTGACATTGCGGAAGTGTAAAACGATCATCAGGATGACAGGTGACGGTTTAATGTCAACATGGAGGGAGCATAAAACAATATGAAATTTTATTGGAAAATTTTTATCAGTTTTTTTATCTTGATCGCAACTGCTTTTAGTATTTGCGGAACCTGGATGATTTCTGCGTCCTTTCGAGCTTCCTATCATCGAGAGATTGAGTCTGGCAACAGCAAAAACGAAATGGTCCGCATGTCTCTAGGCAATATTGTCGGCTCTATGCCTGCGGATTATTTTACTAAACACAAAAATGCCATGAAAGAGATCTGTTCATCCTTTGCGGTAAGTTTTGGAAGGGATTCCGATTTTTTCACAATATATGATGACCGGCGAAGCGTTGTTTACTCCTCCGGAAAACCGCAGAACAACGATGCCCTCTTTGCTAAAGCAGGGAAAAACAAGTCTGCACGCGAAATATATAAAAATAAAGATACGTATTATTTACGTATCGTAAGCTATACGATATTACCAAGCGATCTGAAAGGTTATTACGTAGAAACTGTTACAAATATCAATAACATTTATTTGCAGCGTCAGGAAATGACTCGCATGTACCACTATATCATGTTTATCATATTGGTGTCCTGCATGATCCTTTCTCTGGCTTTGTCATATTTTTTGACATATCGCGTGCGTGTCCTTTCGGCTTCCACGCGCAGCTTCGCAGATGGCGATTTGAATAGTCGTGTCCAAGTTCATGGACAGGATGAAATTGCTACTCTGGCGGCTGATTTTAATCGCATGGCTGATAGTCTGCAGGAAAAAATTGATGAGATATCCATGCACGCCAAAAATCAAGAAGCATTTACGGCAGCGTTTGCACACGAATTAAAAACGCCGCTCACTTCCATTATCGGCTATGCCGAGTTATTACGCACGATGGATCTGTCGCAGGAAGAAAAGTGGCAGGCGGCAGACTATATCTTTTCACAGGGAAAACGCTTGGAATCCTTGTCATACAAACTGTTAGATCTATTTGTTCTGCAACAGCAGGAGCTTACCTTCGCACCGGTTTCATCGTCAGAACTTACCGATGCAATCGTTCCAATGATGAAACAAAATCTTGCAGCCAAAGACGTGATGTTATCAATGCATCTCGCTCCTGCAACGCTATATGGCGACAAAGATCTACTCTTATCACTGCTTATCAATCTGATCGACAACGCCAGAAAGGCTTCCTCGTCTGGCGATACGATCACTGTGCTTGGTTATTCCGACAATGACTATTACTGCATCAGCGTACAGGATACCGGCAAAGGAATTCCTGCAGATGAAATCGACAAAATCACCAAACCTTTTTATATGGTAGATAAATCCCGCTCCCGCAAAGAGGGTGGAGCCGGGCTTGGTATGTCGCTTTGTTATGAGATCCTGCGCCTTCATCATGCGCAGTGGCATATCGAAAGTGAACTTCATGTCGGTACAACGATCACTATTACCATCCCGCAAACCGGAAAGGAGTAGCATATGAAAAAACAGTTGCGAATTGTATTAACCTTTTTACTGGTGGCTGCATTTTTTATTACTGCAGAAATCATTCCTGAGATCACGAATCACCTGACTGACCAAAAAACGACCAATACCATTACGGTTTCACATGGTTCCACTCAGACTACACCCACCAAAGTCAATCTGTCTTACAAAGAGCGTCTCGCTATTTTTTCATCCGAAACGATCGCTGTCTCGGAAATTTTGACAACGGCAAAGGCAGAAACTTTGACAGAATATGATGAGTCATTTTTTGAGAAACTGCAAAAACAACTTCATAAACTTTACTCCTTTCACCTTATTCCCGACGATCTAACGGTGAAAGATCTGGAAAATATGTTTCAATCCGCCACTTATTTATCCATCCGTAATTATTTAGAAACGGACAGTTTCTGTGTTTGGGAACTTTCTTTCTTGAAAGAATCTAACAAGCAATCTTATTCTTTGCGTTTTGATGTAGAGCAGGAAAAAATCTACTATGTATCAATGGGAAACATACCTATAAAAAAGATTTTGACAAAGTCCGATCCGACACAGTATAATGCAGTCCCATTAACGGGACACGTGACCGCCTCCCACATTTTGCAAGGAAACGACAGTCCAATGCAGTATCAAGCAATACCTGTGGGCGAAAGCAAAAAATCTCTTTTGTCCGAAAAAATTGACCGCTACGCTAAGCGTCTTCTAAAATACTATGGTGCTTCGATAAATAGTGATGCTTCCGCACAGTATTCCAGTGAAGATGACTATAAGGAATCCCACTACTATTTTACAATTAAATCTTACAAATACAACATTCCGGTTACCATCATAACCTCTCAAAACTATGCGGGTATTGAGAATTATCTCACATTCTCTTTCGGTAACTTTTATTCTGATTTTATGACTTCTAATGGCACATCACAGATGGTCGATGGTTAATGGGATAGGATGATAACTCCCTTGTGTTGCGAATTTGTGATGATACAACTTAGATACCTTTTCTTGCAAAATCGGATGCAATCTTTTGTTTTAATAAGAATATAAAACAGGATCAGGCAAGGAGGAATTTATAAGATGAGGTATAAAAGAAGTCATTTGATCGGATTATTTGCAGCACTATTAGTGCTGGTTACTATTTTAGGGGGAGGAATATTGTTGGTGATCAAGGAAGATCACGCATCTGCCGGATCTACGGAAGGCGCTGCTTATCATTTTCAGGGAACAGATCAACCGCAGACCGCGCGCAGCCATAAATACCACACAAATCTCAACCACAAGCAAACTCTGATCTTAGTGAACAAAGATCATGCATTACCAAAGGGCTACTCGGTCCAACTCAAAACATTAAAAAATGGCATTCAGGTTGCCAAAGTGATATATCCGCATCTTCGTGATATGTGGTTTGACTGTGAAGCCGCTAATCCTAATTATTCTATCAATGTCGTAAGCGGTTATCGTACCCGTCAAAAACAAACAATACTCCTTTCCGAGGAAATCCGCAAAAATGAGCGTGCCGGAATGAGTTATCGTTCCGCAAAGAAAGATGCTTTGCGAAGCGTTGCACCTGCCGATTATAGCGAACACGAAACCGGTCTGAGCGTGGATATCACCGCTTCCGATCATCAGCAGCTTGACAGAGGGCAGGCACAAACCCCGGAAAATCAATGGCTGCGTAAACACTGTGCCGATTACGGCTTTATTCTCCGTTATCCAAAACATAAAGAAAAAGTTACCGGCTATATGTACGAATCTTGGCATTTTCGCT
>OMGJ01001512.1_pt1 | contig 10056 bp, 5 predicted proteins | sample 1645811 | NCBI WGS metagenome assembly OMGJ01 (sample SAMN05578589, study PRJEB25193) | human gut metagenome | biome: Human Microbiome; feature: human-associated habitat; material: feces | host: Homo sapiens | place: USA:Birmingham | reverse complement strand
ACATTAATTGTTTCTTTACTCTAACAAAATGCAAATATATTAATAAATATGAAACGGACAATCATTTTTATAAAAAAACCTTGCAAATATAACAAATCGTTATCTAAAAGCTCGATTTTATGTCTAATAACATAGAAATCCGCCTTAAAAAACGTAAACGGAGTTTATATTGCTAACATGTTGCAGGCACTATTCATATACATTTTTGCATATTTTTGTGTGTTTAAGCCTTAATAAGAGCTAAAATAATGCTTGTTTTTCTGTTAAGGAAGTTTTTATAAATATAAATTAGCCACTTTTTCAAAAGTCGAATTAGTTATTTCTATATAAAAAATAGCAGGTTTTAGCAGATATTAAATCTTATTCAATTCTAATATAGTACCCAAGCACGTCTTATTTGTCCATAGTATTAATTAAAAATAAAGGAAATGGATAAAATTATTTACAGTTTGGTGTATAATAGGAAAAAGAGCCTGAATAAAAAGGGTATGGCATTAGTACAGGTTGAGGCCTATTTAAACAGAAAAAAGAAATATTTCTCTACCAAAGTTTACTTGAGTCCCGATCAATGGGATTTTAAGAAGAGAATGGTTAAGAACCATCCTAATGCAGATGCTATCAATCACATGCTTTACGAGTTTATGGCAGAAATAGAGAAGAAAGAGTTGGGATTGTGGCAACAGGGGAAACAGATTTCATTGGATTCATTAAAGAATTCTATGGAAAATCAAGACGACAGCACTTCATTTATTGCATTTTTCCGCAACGAAATAGCAAAATCTTCATTGAAGGAAAGTACAAAACGCAATCATCTCTCAACATTAGAATTATTAAGGAGTTATAAGAAGGATGTGTCATTTTCTGAATTGACTTTTGAATTTATATCCTCATTTGATCACTATCTTCAGCAAAAAGGATATCATACTAATACAATTGCGAAACACATGAAACATCTAAAGCGTCATATTAATGTAGCCATAAATAAAGAATATATGGAGATACAGAAATATGCCTTTCGGAAATATAAGATCAAGAGTGTTGAGAATAATCATACTCACCTCTCTCCGGAGGAATTAGGAAAGATTGAAAGTCTGGAATTGGGGGGACGGTTCACTAAACTGGAAAAGACCAAAGATGCTTTCCTCTTTTGTTGTTATGCAGGATTACGATATTCTGACTTCACCAACTTATCCCCTGAAAACATAGTGAAAATGCATCAAGAAACTTGGCTTATTTATAAATCTGTGAAAACGAACACGGAAGTACGTCTTCCGCTTTATCTTTTATTTGAGGGGAAAGGAATAGAAGTCTTGAATAAATATCAAGATGATCTTGCCGATTTTTTTAAGCTTAGAGATAATTCAAATGTGAATAAGGAGCTATTGATCATAGCAAAATTATCAGGGCTAAATAAACGTATTTCGTTCCATACCGCTCGCCATACCAATGCCACATTATTAATATACAGTGGAGTCAATATTACTACTGTACAAAAGCTATTGGGACATAAAAGTGTGAAAACAACACAGGTTTATACTAATATAATGGACATAACTATTGCAAGAGACTTAGAAAAGTCTAAAAATAATCGCAAAGTATCTTATATGTAACAAAGATTTGAGTCTTACGTAAATGTATTGACTATTAACATTGTTAACACGAATCACAGTTCTCAAATATCGCTTCTAGAAAGAACTTGTTTTCTAATTGAAAATCACTAATTCTTTGCATGTAGGAAGTTAGTTTTAACTCAATGTTAAAACTAACTTCCTACATGCAAAATGTAAATGATTTAATTGGCTGTTTATTAAATACATAAGCTTATTAATCCCATTATGGAGAAATTTAGGTTTGTATTCTCTGTCTTTTATATAAATATCAAATTAGTAATTATCTTTTTTCATCTCTAAGCCATTTATGTGAGATAATAATAATAGACTGCTTTATGACTTCTTTTTCGTTTGGAACTATTAAGTATAACATTCTTTTTTCAGTCGTATACTTTTTAATCTATATTTCATTCACAATAAGCGGATTACATTTACAATAGTGGGAGATCGATATAGGGATTATTTGATTTTTATTACTAGCGCTCTTATAATATGTAATTGATATTCAGATATATAATCATTAATATTGTATTATAGGTAAAAGTTCTCGGTATTGCTATAAAACTCTTATAATAAAGAAGTTATGATATAATTGTAGTTCTGCAAAGACTTTGCAGATTTCATATATTGGTATGCAGACCGCTGAGGTAGCAATTGCACCTAATATTAGAGTAATATTAAAAACAGACTCAAAAGCACTTGACGAGGTTGTGGTAGTTGCTTACGGAACACAAAGTGCTCGTACGGTGACCGCATCTGTATCTACTGTAAGAGCGGACGCTTTGAAAGATGTGCCAAGTGTAAGTTTTGATCAGATGCTTCAGGGACGTGCGTCAGGTGTTAGTATCACCACTCCGTCAGCAGGTGTAGGGCAGGCCCCGATTGTGCGGGTACGTGGTGTGAACTCGATTACTTCCGGTACTTCTCCTCTGTATGTTGTCGATGGAGTTCCTATCGAATCAGGCAATCTCTCTTATTTGGCTAATGCCAACGCACTGGCTGATATTAATCCGGCCGATATTGTATCTATGGATGTATTGAAGGATGCGGCGGCAGCTGCGTTGTATGGTTCGCGTGCTGCGAATGGAGTTATCTTGATTACCACTAAGCAAGGACAAAGTGGTAAAGTCAAAGTAAGCTATGATGGTTTTGTCGGTTTCTCAAATGCAACCGATTTCTATGAAATGATGAATGCACAGGAATATGTCGACTTCAAGAATTTGGCCGTAAAGAACCGTTATGGGACAGATGAATTGTCACTGACTACCGGCTATGTTTCTCCTTATGGTAACAAAGCGTTTAACATGATGAAAGATGCCAATGGTAACTATGTAGATACTGACTGGAAAGATGCTGCCTTCCAAAACGGATTGTCACAGAGTCACTCTGTTGCTGTAAGTGGCGGATCGGATAAAGTGCGGTATTATCTATCCGGTAACTATACAACGCAAGAAGGTATTGTGAAAGGTGATAAATATGACCGTTTGGGAGTAAAGGCTAATATTAACGTGCAGGCAACCGACTGGTTGAAGGTTGGAATGAATACCAACGTGACAACCGGAACGACATCTTACGTAGATGCTGCCCGTAGAGGTTCCAACTTTGCGGTAGGAGGATTTCCGCGTCTGGCATTGATCAATGCGCCTAACTTGCCGATGTATAATGAAGATGGTACTCCCTACTATCTGGCTCAAGGTTTGGGTTATGGAGGGAATACGGTATTCAGTACATTCTCTAATCCGGCTGCCATTTTGTCTTTGGGCAATGGATTGAGTTCTGACGTAACCCGTTTCATCGGAGTATTTTATGCCGAAGCAACTCCGTTGAAGGGGCTGTCATTGAAGACTCAGTACGGTGTGGACTATGCACGTATTGAGGAACAGCGTTTCTGGTCTCCGCTGCATGGTGATGGAGTAAATAGCAAAGGTCTGGCAAATGCCTATAATACCAAGAACAACAGATGGACTTGGACTAATACGGCAACTTATAATTTCTCTTTAGGGCAGAATAACTTTAATTTGCTGGCTGGTACGGAAGCGTCTGAAAGAAATAACTCTCGTTGGACCGCACAGCGTAAAGATTTACAGGATGATAAATTTGTTGTATTCCAAGGTCCTTTTGGTTCGGCAACTGCCGGTGGTAGCTTGTCCAACAATACCATGGTCTCTTATTTCGGACGTATCAACTATGATTATGCTTCTAAATACATTGTATCTCTTAACTACCGTCGCGATGGTTATTCCGCTTTGAGTGAGAAGAATCGTTGGGGTAATTTCGGAGGTGTTTCCGCTGCATGGCGCGTATCCGAGGAAGGGTTCTTCAAACCCTTGCGTAATGTAGTCGACGACTTGAAGATAAAGGGAAGCTATGGTGTGGTTGGTAACACTGATATTTACGATTATGCTTCGAAATCATTCTATTCAAGCTACAACTATGGTATAAACGGTACTTATGGCCTGGCTCAGATTGCCGATCCGAACCTGAAATGGGAATCTTCGGAAAAATATAGTATTGGTTTCAATGCACGATTGCTGGATAGAATCAGTGTGGACTTTGACTACTATTATACGAAGTCTTCCGATTTGATTCTGGATGTACCTCAATCACCGTCCAAAGGTATTCCGGGCAATATCATTACTACCAATGCCGGAAAGATGAAGAATAGCGGTATTGAACTGACCGTCTCGGCCGATGTGATAAGAAACAGTCAGTTTACATGGGAAACCAGCTTTAACATTACGACTAACAAGAACAAGGTGATCTCACTGGCTGACGGTGTAGAGAATATTCTGAAAGGGGATAATGGCGGTTTAGAGATTACGAATATCACTGTACCGGGAAAATCTATCGGACGTCTGTATCTCTACCCAACTGCCGGAGTAGATCCCAAGTCGGGGCGTAGGGTATTTATTACTCCAGAAGGTGACAGAACCTTACTGATGTTTGAAAAAGGGGGGTGGTTCTATGAAGATGGAACAGAATATGCCGGTGAATTTGAACCTGTTGATTGTGGAAATACACTTCCTACCTGGTACGGTGGCTGGACCAATAACTTCAAGTATAAAGGTTTCGACCTTTCGCTGTTTTTCCAATTCTCGGGAGGTAATAAGATTTATAACGGAACTAAAGCCAGTGTGAGCGATATGCGTTACTGGAACAACTCTAAAGATGTATATAAGAAGTACTGGACTCCGGAACGCACACATGCAGAGTATCCTATGCCTATATACGGTGATAATTACTCTAATGGTTCGGCATTGCCTATCAGCGACTTAGTGGAAAGAGGAGATTATTTACGTTTGAAGAATGTGTCACTGGGCTATACATTCAATACAAAGAACTGGTCGAAAGCTGTGGGAATCTCTGCACTTCGTCTTTACGTCCAGGCTCAGAACCTGTTCGTGATTACAGGTTATAGCGGTATGGATCCGGAGACACTAACCAACGTAGAGAGTGCGACTTTGTCAGGTGGTACGGATAAGAATACGTTGCCTCAGGCACGTACGTATACAATCGGTGTGAATCTGACATTCTAATATGGTTTTATAGTAACAGATAAAAGAAACTACAATGAAAAAGATAATTTTATTTTCGACATTATGTGCTTCTCTCTTTTTAGGTAGTTGCAGCAGCAGCTTCCTCGATCAGGAGCCTCCATTATATGTAAACGAGAACGATATTTTCACAAGTCCTACCCGAATCGAGGCAACTCTGAACGGCTTGTATGCTGCAATCAAGAACACAGGGACTAAGTCCTTGATGGGAGGTAAGTCCTATCTGGTGTTTGACAACAGGGGAGATGATGTTATTAATATCTCGAACAACCTGGTGACTTTGTTCAATACCTACAACATGAATGTAGGCATTACGGATGCCGAGAATGCCGACACTTGGACATACGCTTATCTGGCCATTAATAAAGTAAATACTTTCCTTCAGTCTCTTGAAGGTGCCAGGGAAGTTGCCGGTGAGAATTATGACCGCTATGTGCAGGAAGCTAAGTTTGTCAGGGCTTTGGCATACTACTATCTGAATAATTTGTATCCGACTCCGTATTCTGTGAATCCCGATGCAAAATCTGTTCCGTTGCGTCTTACTGCCGAAGCCGGAACTGAAAACAACAATATGCCCCGCTCTACGGTAAAGCAGATTTATGAACACATTCTGTCTGACTTGGAGAACATTTCGGCATTGGATACTGAAGTGAATACTTATACAGGGGTCACACATGCTACTCAGGCTGCTGCCAACATGCTTAAGATGAGAGTTTATATGGCAATGAACGAATGGGACAAAGCCATTGCAGCCGGAGAATTGGTGACCGGATATAGTTTGCCGGAAGACGTAACATTGATTTATAAGGCTCCGTACTTCAGTCAGGAGAGCATCTTCTCTTTGCCAATGGCAGACACTAATATCCCGAACACTCAGCAGTCATTGGCAGAATATTATTATGATGGCAAGATTATGCTGATCGATACAAAGAGCGGGATTATGTCAAAACCTGATTATTCGTTGGCTACCGATAAGCGTATCATAGCCTTTAAGGGAGAGAAAGACTTGTTGATGAAGTTTACGGATGCAAAAACTAAATTGCAGTGGGTACCCATCTTCCGTTATGCCGAAACATTGCTGGATCTTGCCGAGTGTTATGCAAACAAAGCCGGGGGCGAAGCTATGGCCAAAAGCCTGTTGAAACAAGTCAGAGGCCGCTCGGTGGATGCGGCTACCGATCCGTTGAACATCGATAATCTGTCGGGTGATGCACTGAAAGAGGCAATTTACAATGAGAAGCGCCTTGAATTCATTGGTGAGGGTATTCGTGGTATCGACATTATGAGACGTGGTGAACACTTCATTAAAGTGGGCGAGAATGAGACGATCAATGTCGGTCCGTCCGATGAAAAATATACTTGGCCCATACCTCAGGTTGAGTTGTTGCTCAATAAAGATATTAATAAATAAATAGTCAATAAATAATAAAGAATCGCTCAGGTAGAAACACTTGGGCGATTTTTTCTTTTAGTATGTTACGAAAATAGCTATATTTGTCGCCATATTATAATAAGGTATAAAGTAGAATGAAAGAATTTGTAATATCCGAAGCCAAAGTCGAAACAGCTGTTCTGGTGGGTCTCATTACGCAGACGCAAGATGAACGCAAGACTAACGAGTATCTCGACGAACTGGCATTTCTGGCTGAGACAGCCGGGGCGGAAGTAGTGAAAAGGTTTACGCAGAAGTTGCCGACGGCTAACTCAGTGACTTATGTAGGGAAAGGAAAACTGGAAGAAATAAAAGAATATATAAGGATAGAGGCTGAAGAAGACTGGGAAGTGGGAATGGTCATTTTTGATGACGAACTTTCAGCCAAGCAGATACGTAACATCGAAGCGGAACTGAAGGTGAAGATACTGGACCGTACTTCGCTGATTCTCGATATATTTGCCATGCGTGCCCAGACTGCCAACGCTAAAACTCAGGTGGAGCTGGCCCAGTATAAATATATGTTGCCCCGTCTGCAACGCCTTTGGACTCACCTTGAGCGTCAGGGTGGTGGTTCCGGAAGTGGTAAAGGCGGTTCGGTAGGACTTCGCGGTCCGGGTGAGACCCAGTTGGAGATGGACCGCCGTATCATCCTGAACCGTATGTCACTGCTTAAAGAACGCCTTGCTGAAATAGATAAACAGAAGTCTACCCAGCGCAAGAACCGCGGGCGTATGATCCGTGTAGCCTTGGTGGGTTACACCAACGTTGGCAAATCGACCATGATGAACCTGTTGGCCAAGAGTGAAGTCTTTGCGGAGAACAAGCTGTTTGCCACACTCGATACGACGGTGCGCAAGGTGATTATCGATAATCTGCCTTTCTTGCTCTCCGATACCGTCGGGTTTATCCGTAAGTTACCTACTGACTTGGTAGATTCCTTTAAGTCGACCCTCGATGAAGTACGTGAGGCCGACTTGTTGGTTCATGTAGTAGATATTTCGCATCCCGGATTTGAAGAACAGATTGAGGTGGTGAACAAAACGCTGGCCGATATCGGAGGAGGCGGGAAACCGATGATTTTAATATTCAATAAGATAGACGCCTATACTTATGTAGAAAAGGCGCCGGACGACCTTACCCCCAAAATAAAGGAAAACTTGACACTCGAAGAACTGATGAAAACGTGGATGGCCAAGATGGAGGACAATTGCCTGTTCATCTCCGCCCGTGAGAAAATCAATATAGACGAACTGAAGAGTGTGGTTTATCAGCGAGTGAAAGAATTGCACGTACAGAAGTATCCCTATAATGACTTTCTTTATCAGACCTACGAAGAAGAAGAGTAATTTGTAGTTTGTAACAAGAGGAGTATGGGAAAGACTTACCGTAGACTGACTGAAGATGAAGTGCTTCAGTTGAAGAGCCAGTCGTGTCTGGCCGATGACTGGAATAAGGTTGCAGTAGCCGAAGAGTTCACAACCGAATTTGTACATCACACCCGTTTCTCGGGTGAGGTGAAACTGGGAGTGTTCCATTCGGATTTTATCCTGCCGGGTGGAATCAAAAAACATTCCGGTCTGAGACATGTCACCCTGCATAATGTGACTGTTGGTGATAATCGCTGTATCGAGAACATCCAGAACTACATTGCCAACTATGAAATAGGAAACAATACTTTCATTGAGAATGTAGATATCATCCTGGTGGACGGCTTGACTCAGTTTGGTAACGGAGTAGAAACTGCCGTACTGAACGAGACGGGAGGTCGTGAAGTGCTGATTAACGACAAACTCTCTGCCCATCAAGCCTATATCCTGGCTCTTTACCGGCATCGTCCGGAACTGATCAGCCGGATGAAAGAGATTACAGACTATTATTCCAATAAACACGCTTCGGCGGTGGGAACCATCGGCAACCATGTGATGATTCTCAATACCGGTTCTATCAAGAATGTGCGTATCGGGGATTTCTGCCGGATCTGCGGGACGTGCCGTCTGTACAATGGGAGCATCAACAGTAACGAGTCTGCCCCGGTGCATATCGGACACGGTGTTATTTGCGATGATTTTATTATTTCCTCCGGTTCCCATGTCGACGACGGGGCCATGCTGACCCGTTGTTTTGTGGGACAAGCCTGTCAGTTGGGGCACAATTATTCCGCTTCCGACTCGCTGTTCTTCAGCAACTGCCAAGGAGAGAACGGTGAAGCATGTGCTATTTTTGCCGGGCCGTACACCGTCACCCATCATAAATCGACCTTACTGATAGCCGGTATGTTCTCGTTTATGAATGCCGGTTCGGGATCGAATCAGAGCAATCACATGTATAAACTGGGACCGATTCATCAAGGAACGTTGGAAAGGGGAGCTAAGACTACTTCCGATTCATACATCTTATGGCCGGCCCGTGTAGGCGCTTTTTCGCTGGTGATGGGGCGTCATGTGAACCATGCCGATACATCGAACCTGCCTTTCTCCTACCTGATTGAGCAACAGAATACCACGTATCTGGTTCCGGGAGTCAATCTGCGTAGTGTGGGTACCATCCGTGATGCCCAAAAGTGGCCGAAACGTGACAAACGTACAGACCCGAACCGTCTGGATTATATCAACTATAACCTTCTCAGTCCGTATACCATTCAGAAGATGTTTAAGGGACGCTCTATTCTGAAAGAGTTGAAGAGGGTGTCGGGCGAGACTTCGGAAATCTACTCTTATCAGAGTGCCAAAATTAAAAACTCCTCGTTGAATAGCGGCATACGCTATTACGAGATAGCCATCCATAAGTTTCTTGGCAACTCCATCATCAAGCGTCTTGAAGGGATCAACTTTAAAGATAATGAAGAGATACGCCGGCGTCTGAAGCCGGATACGGAAATCGGGGTAGGCGAATGGGTAGATATTGCCGGTTTGATTGCTCCCAAAAGTGAAGTGGAGAAGCTGATAGACGGCATTGAAAGCGGTGAGATTAACCGTCTGAAGAGTATGAATGCCTGTTTTGCCGCTATGCACGATAATTACTATACTTACGAATGGACATGGGCTTACCATAAGATACAGGAATTTTATGGCTTGAATCCCGAAACCATTACAGCAAAAGATATCATCGCCATCGTTCGCGCCTGGCGTGAAGCGGTGGTAGGACTTGACCGCATGGTATACGATGATGCGCGCAAGGAGTTCTCACTTTCGTCTATGACGGGCTTTGGTGCCGATGGTTCACGTGACGAAATGAAGCTCGACTTCGGTCAGGTTCGCGGCGATTTTGAGAGTAATCCGTTTGTTACCGCCGTGCTGAAGCATATTGATGATAAGACCGCTTTGGGAGAAGAACTGATTAACCGCATCGGGCAATTGGCGTGAGAGAGGGTACGAGTTATATAATATTTACTATGAAAATACATATCTTATTTGGAATGATCGGGTTCATTCTGCTGTCCGGTTGTAACCAACGGATT
>OMGJ01001508.1_pt1 | contig 10077 bp, 10 predicted proteins | sample 1645811 | NCBI WGS metagenome assembly OMGJ01 (sample SAMN05578589, study PRJEB25193) | human gut metagenome | biome: Human Microbiome; feature: human-associated habitat; material: feces | host: Homo sapiens | place: USA:Birmingham | reverse complement strand
TAGAGATTTATGAGTAAACGCAATAGTAGCACGAAGATCTTAAATAAAAAATCCTTAAGTATTTTGGCATCCATTCTTGTATTAGGATTAGTGATTATTGGTGGAGTCAAACTTTTTACAGGAAACAATGCTCATTCACTTGGGAATAAGGTTACTCAAGTCAGTGACTATAAACCTACCGATGATGAAAAGAAGTATCTCAAGTCGAAGTTTGATGGTCTTTCTGCAACTAATTCAGATACGATTGCTTATATCTATGCACCAGGCACTCAATTAGATGAGCCTGTTGTACAAACTAAAGATAATTCTACATATCTAGATAAAACTTTCGAAGGAGGTAATAAGCCTCTGTTTGGTACTGTATTCATGGATACAGACAATAAGAAAGATTTTAGTGACCGTTTGACTTGGCTTTTTGGTCACGCTAGAGGAAGTCAGGTAGAAGACCATCGTATGTTTAATGATGTTAACTACTACAGTGATCAGTCGTTTTTTGACAAACACAAGTATGTTGTTGTAGAAACCCCTCAAAGAAAGTATTATTATGAAGCTTTTGCGATGGTTATTGTTCCTGAGGATACAGCTTTCTACCGTACATCATTCAAAGATGATAAGGATTTTAAGGAACAATTAGATATTATCTATGATACGGCTGATGTTAAAAACAAGGATTTGAAGGTTAGTGCTTCAGATAAATACCTCGTTCTTTCGACTTGTCGTGAGGAAGATGAAACGATTCGTGCTAATCTCTACTTGCGTCAAATTCCAGACTCTGAAATGTCTGATTTTGTAGCTAAACATGGTAAAGATTTGGAATACACACCAACACGTTAATTATTAACAGAACTCTACTTCGTATGAAGTAGAGTTTTTATCTTGTCTAAGAAAACTGATGCTTTCAATCGTCATGGAATTGAGATGTAACCGTTTATTAATCTTTTTTATCATCAATGGATAAGTTTTTTTGGTACACTAGAGGTATGAAAAAGGAGAGTGTTATGAAACAGAGCCAAGCTAAAAAGCGTGACAATGCGATGACTAATAAGATTTTGATGGGGTTGATTGCTCTCGTCTTAGGTTTGCTTTTTCTTGAAATTTTAATTGTTCATAGTAAGAACGAACAGCAAAAGAATGTCTCAAACCAGGTACAGACAGCACGTATCATGGCTAATGGGGACTTGCTCTATCATGACGGTCTCTATATGAGTGCCCTGCAGGCAGATGGTAGCTATGATTTTACGGAGAATTTTACTTATGTGAAGCCGTGGTTAAAGCAGGCCGATTTGACCTTGGGTGATTTTGAGGGAACGATTAATCCTGATTATCCTTTGTCAGGCTATCCTCTGTTTAATGCTCCTCAATCAGTGACCGCAGCTATTAAGGATGCTGGCTATGATGTTATGGATTTGGCTCATAATCATATCTTGGATTCTGGTTTAGAGGGAGCTTTTACAACAGCTGATGCTTTTAAAAAAGTGGGCATTGATCCTGTTGGTGTTTATGAAAAGCCGGTGCGTGACAAGGCGCCACTCCCCATCAAGAATGTTAATGGTATCAAGGTTGCAATACTTTCCTATGCTTATGGTTACAATGGCCTAGAGTCGAACTTAACGGATAAAGAGGTTGCAGACCACTTATCGAATTTGGATGAAAAACGTATGAAAGCTGAGATTCAGCGTGCAGAAAAAGAAGCAGATATCACGGTTATCATGCCTCAGATGGGTGTTGAATATCGTTTGGAACCTACAGATGAACAGGTTAAACTCTATCATAAGATGATTGATTGGGGTGCTGATATTATCTTTGGAGGTCATCCTCATGTGGTTGAGCCTTCAGAGGTGGTTAAAAAGGATGGGCAGCAAAAACTTATTATTTACTCAATGGGGAATTTTATTTCTAACCAGCGCATAGAGACTATGGATGGTGTGGATAGTGCAGAGTGGACAGAGAGAGGTGTCTTAATGGATGTGACCCTTGAGAAAAAGAATGGTCAAACCACGATTAAGACTGCTCAAGCACATCCGACTTGGGTTAACCGTACGCCTAAAGGAACAACTTCACCAGAGGGATATCCTTTGTATACTTACCAAACTTATATTTTAGAGGATTTCATTAAGGGTGGTAAATATAGAAATAAACTTGATGAAGAAACCAAAGAGCGTATAGATACTGCATATAAAGAAATGAATGCCCATGTTAATTTAAAATGGAAATAAAGCTAAGATATCGCCTAAATTTGGCGGTATTTTTTGTTTATCGACAAGTTACCCACAGACTTATCCACAGGTGTGGAAAAGTCTGTTGATAGTGTTGAATCTTGATTTTTCAAGGTTTTAAAAGAAGGAAATTATTTAGGTTGTGAACAAGTTTATCCACAAGTAGTTGGGTCAAAGAGAGGATGTTTTCATAAACGATATTAGTTAAAATTCTCGGAAACATTCGTCTTTTTCAAGAAAAAAGAGGCGTTTTTCATAAAAAATAGCATTTTTAATCAAAATATGCTAAAATTATACAAAATAAAATGATGGAGGCTTCTCATGAAAGCGATTATTACAGTTGTAGGTAAGGACAAAGCAGGTATTGTTGCGGGTGTTGCGACTAAGGTGGCAGAACTTGGCTTGAATATTGATGATATCTCTCAAACAGTTCTTGATGAATTCTTTACCATGATGGCGGTTGTATCATCGGAAGATAAGAAAGATTTTACACACCTACGTGCTGAATTAGAAGCTTTTGGTGAATCATTGAACGTCAAAATTAACATCCAAAGCTCAGCGATCTTTGATGCGATGCACAACTTGTAAGATAGGAGTAGCTTAAAATGGATATTAAACAGGTCACAGAAACCATTGCCATGATTGAGGAGCAGAACTTTGATGTTCGTACCATTACCATGGGGATTTCACTCCTAGACTGTATCGATTCAGATATCGATAAGGCGGCGGAAAAAGTCTATAACAAGATTGTATCTAAGGCTAAAAATTTGGTAGCTGTTGGTGACGAAATTGCAGCTGAACTTGGTATTCCGATTGTTAATAAACGTGTGTCTGTTACTCCGATCTCAATCATCGGTGCGGCAACAGATGCAACAGACCATGTACCTTTTGCGAAGGCATTAGACCGAGCAGCTAAGGAAATCGGCGTTAACTTTATTGGTGGTTTCTCTGCGCTCGTTCAAAAGGGTTACCAAAAAGGTGATGAGATTCTTATTAATTCTATTCCACGTGCGCTTGCAGAGACTGATTTTGTCTGCTCATCTGTCAACATTGGTTCAACAAAGACTGGTATTAACATGACAGCAGTACGTGACATGGGACGTATCATCAAAGAGGCTTCTGAGGCAGATCCAATGGGCCCAGGTAAATTGGTGGTCTTTGCTAATGCGGTTGAAGATAATCCATTTATGGCAGGTGCCTTCCACGGTGTTGGTGAGGCTGATGTTGTAATCAATGTTGGGGTTTCAGGTCCTGGTGTTGTGCAACGTGCAGTTGAGAAAGTTCCAGGCGAAAGTTTCGATGTTCTAGCTGAAACAGTTAAGAAGACCGCCTTCAAAATCACACGTGTTGGTCAGTTAGTTGGTCAAATGGCCAGCGAACGTCTTGGTGTCGAGTTTGGTATTGTAGATTTGTCTCTTGCGCCAACACCAGCAGTTGGTGATTCAGTAGCCCGTGTACTTGAAGCGATGGGTCTTGAAGTTGTTGGTACGCATGGTACTACTGCAGCTCTAGCCCTTCTTAACGACCAAGTTAAAAAAGGCGGTATCATGGCATGTAACCAAGTTGGTGGTTTGTCAGGTGCCTTTATTCCAGTTTCTGAAGATGAGGGGATGATTGCGGCTGTTAAATCTGGTCATATCAACCTTGAAAAATTGGAAGCTATGACAGCCATCTGTTCTGTTGGTCTAGACATGATTGCTATTCCTGCTGATACGCCAGATACAACAATCGCGGCCATGATTGCTGATGAAGCGGCAATCGGTGTCATTAACCAGAAAACAACAGCTGTTCGTATCATTCCTTATGGTAAGGAAGGTGATATGTTGGAACTTGGAGGTCTTCTTGGTTATGCACCAGTAATGAAGGTAAACAAAGCTTCATCGGCTGACTTCATTGCGCGTGGTGGTCAAATCCCAGCTCCTGTTCACAGCTTTAAAAACTAAACGGATGATAAATGCTTTGCCAATTGGTAAGGCATTTTCTGATGGTCTCGCTGGCTAGATAGTCGAGGGGATTTGTGCTATAATGAATTCAAAAATGACGGAAAGAAGGGGCGCTATGAGTAAGGTTAAGTTGTATATTGCGAGACACGGCAAAACGATGTTTAACACCATTGGTCGTGCACAAGGTTGGTCTGATAGCCCTTTGACCCCGTTCGGTGAGGAAGGTATTCGTGAATTGGGAGTAGGTCTGAAAGCAGCAGGTATTCCTTTCAAGGCCGCATATTCTAGTGATTCAGGTCGAACGATTCAAACCATGGATATCATTTTGCGTGAGACGGGTTTAGAAACTATTCCCTATAAACGTGACAAACGTATTCGTGAGTGGTGTTTTGGTAGTTTAGATGGTGGCTATGATGGTGAACTTTTCTACGGTGTGCTACCGAGAACAGATGCTTTTCAAGGTAAGGATTTGCATGAGGTAACTTATCCTGAACTTGCACAAGGTATCCTTGATGTGGATACGTCTGGTTGGGCAGAGTCTTGGGAAGTGCTCAGAAAACGTATTTTAGAGGGGTTCACAGCTATTGCAGAAAATCTTGAGAGGTCTGGTGGCGGTAATGCTATTGTCGTTAGTCACGGTATGACCATTGCAACCTTTGCTTGGTTAATTGATTCTTCTGTCGAGCATCCTTCATTGGACAACGGTTCGGTTACTGTTGTTGCTTATGAAAATGGTAAATTTACATTAGAAGCACTTGGCGATATGATTTATCGTCAGGTTGGGCGAGAGATAATAGAAAAAGAAAATGGTAAAAAATAACTATCCAAGTCGCCGTCAGGCGAAAAAGCAAACCAACTGGTTTTTGGTTATCAGTAGTGTCTTGATTGCAGTTCTTTTAGTTGTAGCAGGACTTTATTCAGTATTTGGTGTCAGTCGTACAGTCCAACAAACCAATGGATCGTCAGTAACAAAAAGTAGTAAGCAAGCTACCGATGCGACTCAAAGCAAGGATGCAAAGGGACTACCTGATGTATCGCCTAAAGACTGGCAATTGCTTTTGGTAAATCGAGATAATAAGTCTAAAGAACTTAATCCTGAGATTGCTGATGTCGATGGTGTTTCTGTAGATGCGAGAATTGCTAAGAATGTTAAGGAGTTTTTAGCAGCTGCTCAAGAAATTGATCCAAGTTACCACTTGATATCAGGTTATCGTAGTGTTGCTTATCAGACAGAACTTTATAACAGTTATGTTCAGCAGGAAATGGCTGCTGACCCAAGTTTGACGGAGTCTCAGGCGGAGAAAAAGGTTCAAACCTATTCACAACCACCAGGAGCGAGTGAACACCAAACAGGTCTTGCGATTGATATGAGTACTGTAGATAGCTTAAATGAAGCAGATCCAGATACAGTAGCTAAAGTCAAAGAGTTGGCGCCGAAATATGGCTTTGTTCTTCGTTTTCCAGATGGTAAAGCATCGTCAACGGGTGTAGGCTACGAGGATTGGCATTTCCGCTATGTTGGTAAAGAGTCAGCAGAGTATATGACTGAACATAATCTTACTTTGGAGGAATATTTGGCATTATTAAAGGAGAAAGCTAAGTGAGACGACGTTTTAAACTAAAAGCCTTCATAACCTTAGTTGCTGTTTTCGCTTTAGGTATTGTCTTACCTTTGATTCTTCATGCCTCTACAGATGATAATGCGCGTGCGGTAAAGGTTGCTTACACACAGCAAGAGTTTATTGAGACCTTAGCTCCAACAGCTCAAAAGATGTCCAAAAACTATGGTGTGCCTGCGTCTATTCTCCTTAGTCAAGCTGCATATGAGTCGAATTATGGTAGCAGTCTTTTATCTGTTAAATACCATAACATCTACAGTCTGGCAGCTCAGCCGGGTCAAGAACGTATTCGTTTAAAGGATAGTATCTACAGTAAAGGGAAATGGCAATACCAAAAGGTGGATTTTGCAGTTTTTAAGGATTGGTCAAGTTCTATGATGACTTATTTAGAAGAACTTCGCCAAGGAACGTGGGGCGAGTCGACCTATAAAGAGGTGGCAGGAACGACTAGTTATAAAGTTGCGGCAGAAAAACTACAAGCTGCGGGTTTTAGCAGTGATCCAGATTACGCCAAACACCTCATATCTATTATTGAGACCTATCATTTGTCAAAATATGATCGATAAGATTAGAGTACCTCGGAGGTGCTCTTTTTTTGCTTCTCTAGGTCTTGAGATGTATTTTTAGCACTCTCTCAAAAAGAGTGCTAATTTTTTGGTTTTTTGGGTTGACATGTTCAAGTTTAGGTGTATAATAGAATCATAAGTTAGCAGTCGATACATTAGAGTGCTAACAAATAGAAATGAGGTGACATCGTGATTACGCAAAGGCAAAACACTATTTTGAATTTGATAGTTGAGATGTTCACTCGTACACATGAACCGGTTGGTTCTAAAGCATTACAAGAATCAATTGATTCGAGTTCAGCGACCATTCGTAATGACATGGCCAAGCTAGAAAAGATGGGCTATCTTGAAAAAGCTCATACTTCTAGTGGGCGTATGCCAAGCCGAGCAGGTTTCCAGTATTTCGTCGCTAATTCTTTAAATCTTGATGCGATTGATGAACAAGATGTTTATCAAGTGGTCAAGGCCTTTGATTTTGAAGCCTTTAAACTTGAAGATATCTTGGATGCAGCGGCAAAGCTGCTGGCAGAAATGACAGGATGCACAGCAGTGATTCAAGATGTGGAACCGACACGACAACGTCTGACTGGATTTGACATTGTTCATCTATCCAATCACGACGCTTTAGCGGTTCTTACTCTAGATGAATCTAAGCCTGTGACAGTTCAGTTTGCTATTCCAAAAAATTTCTTGTCTAGTGATTTGGAAATTCTTCATAAGCTTGTTCAAGAACGTTTTTTGGGAAACACTGTCTTAGATATCCATTACCGATTGAGAACTGAGATTCCTCAGATTGTGCAAAAGTATTTCAAGATAACAGATAATGTTCTAGATTTGTTTGATTATATCTTTTCACAACTTTTTAAGGAATTGATTTTCATCGAAGGTAAGGTTGCATCACTGACTTATGCCGACTTAAAAACCTATCAATTTTTGGACAATCCACAACATGTGGCACTTGAGCTTCGATCAGCTATCTCCGATGATGAAGTGACCAAGATTTCGGTTGCAGAATCAACTGAAGAAGCGCTTGAAAATGTCACAGTTATGAGTCATAAATTCCTGATTCCTTATCGTGGGATGGCGCTCATGCATGTGATTGGCCCAGTTGAAATGGATTATCGTCGCATGGTTAGTTTGGTCAATGTTATTAGTAGAGTTTTGGTTATGAAGTTGACGGATTATTACCGTTACCTCAATAGTAACCATTATGAAGTTAGCTAAGATATAACATTTAAAAAGTATAGAAAGAGGTGTATGCCTTGACTGAAGATATTAAAAAAGAAGAAGTGAAAGAAGAGGAAGCTACTGAGACAACCGAAGAAGTTGCAGAGGAAGTAAGCGAACCTTCTGAGCTTGAAGAAGCACAAGTGCGTGCCGAAGAATTTGAAAATAAATACCTTCGTGCCCATGCAGAAATGCAAAACATTCAGCGCCGTTCTAATGAAGAACGTCAACAATTGCAAAAGTATCGTAGCCAAGATTTGGCAAAAGCAATTTTGCCATCACTTGATAACCTTGAACGTGCTCTTGCCGTTGAGGGCTTGACTGATGATGTCAAAAAAGGCTTGGAAATGGTGCAAGAAAGTTTAGTACATGCTCTTAAAGAGGAAGGGATTGAAGAAATCCAAGCAGATGGTGATTTTGATCACAACTTCCACATGGCTATTCAAACAATGCCTGCAGATGATGAACATCCAGCAGATACGATTGCACAAGTTTTCCAAAAAGGGTATAAACTCCACGAACGCGTCTTACGCCCAGCTATGGTAGTTGTATATAATTAATTGAAAACTTGTCCGAAATGACAGAAAACTATGAATGAAAGATAAAAAAGCAAAATAGAAATTAAGTAAAAAGGGGAAAAACATATGTCTAAAATCATTGGTATTGACTTAGGTACAACAAACTCAGCAGTAGCAGTTCTTGAAGGAACTGAATCAAAAATTATCGCAAACCCAGAAGGTAACCGCACAACTCCATCTGTTGTGTCATTCAAAAATGGTGAAATCATCGTTGGTGACGCTGCAAAACGTCAAGCAGTAACAAACCCAGATACAATCATCTCTATCAAATCTAAGATGGGTACTTCTGAAAAAGTTTCTGCTAACGGTAAAGAATACACTCCACAAGAAATCTCAGCTATGATTCTTCAATACTTGAAAGGCTACGCTGAAGAATATCTTGGTGAAAAAGTAACTAAAGCAGTCATCACAGTTCCAGCTTACTTTAACGATGCGCAACGTCAAGCAACTAAAGACGCTGGTAAAATCGCTGGTCTTGAAGTAGAACGTATCGTCAACGAACCAACAGCAGCAGCCCTTGCTTATGGTTTGGATAAGACTGATAAAGAAGAAAAAATCTTGGTATTCGACCTTGGTGGTGGTACATTCGACGTATCTATCCTTGAACTTGGTGACGGTGTCTTTGACGTATTGGCCACTGCAGGGGATAACAAACTCGGTGGTGATGACTTTGACCAAAAAATCATCGACCACATGGTTGAAGAATTCAAGAAAGAAAATGGCATCGACTTGTCAACAGACAAGATGGCTCTTCAACGTTTGAAAGATGCAGCTGAAAAAGCTAAGAAAGACCTTTCTGGTGTCACTTCAACACAAATCAGCTTGCCATTCATCACTGCTGGTGAGGCTGGACCTCTTCACTTGGAAATGACATTGACTCGTGCGAAATTCGATGATTTGACTCGTGACCTTGTAGAACGTACGAAAACTCCAGTTCGTCAAGCCCTTTCAGATGCAGGTTTGAGCTTGTCAGATATTGACGAAGTTATCCTTGTCGGTGGTTCAACTCGTATCCCTGCCGTTGTAGAAGCTGTTAAAGCTGAAACTGGTAAAGAACCAAACAAATCAGTTAACCCTGATGAAGTAGTTGCCATGGGTGCTGCTATCCAAGGTGGTGTTATCACTGGTGATGTCAAAGATGTTGTCCTTCTTGACGTAACTCCATTGTCACTTGGTATCGAAACAATGGGTGGAGTCTTCACAAAACTCATCGACCGCAACACTACAATTCCAACATCTAAGTCACAAGTCTTCTCAACTGCAGCAGACAACCAACCAGCCGTTGATATCCACGTTCTTCAAGGGGAACGCCCAATGGCAGCAGATAACAAGACTCTTGGACGCTTCCAATTGACTGATATCCCAGCTGCACCTCGTGGTATCCCACAAATTGAAGTAACATTTGACATCGACAAGAACGGTATCGTATCTGTTAAAGCGAAAGATCTTGGAACTCAAAAAGAACAAACAATTGTTATCCAATCAAACTCAGGTTTGACAGACGAAGAAATCGACCGCATGATGAAAGATGCAGAAGCAAACGCTGAAGCAGATAAGAAACGTAAAGAAGAAGTTGACCTTCGTAACGAAGTAGACCAAGCTATCTTTGCGACTGAAAAGACAATCAAGGAAACTGAAGGTAAAGGCTTCGATGCAGAACGTGATGCTGCCCAAGCTGCCCTTGATGACCTTAAGAAAGCGCAAGAAGACAACAACTTGGACGAAATGAAAGCAAAACTTGAAGCATTGAACGAAAAAGCTCAAGGACTTGCTGTTAAACTCTACGAACAAGCCGCAGCAGCCCAACAAGCTCAAGCAGGAGCAGAAGGCGCACAAGCAACAGGAAACGCAGGCGATGACGTCGTAGACGGAGAGTTTACGGAGAAGTAAAACAATCCAGTGGATTGTGTTAGCGGAACCTCCTGAAA
>OMGJ01001507.1_pt1 | contig 10078 bp, 4 predicted proteins | sample 1645811 | NCBI WGS metagenome assembly OMGJ01 (sample SAMN05578589, study PRJEB25193) | human gut metagenome | biome: Human Microbiome; feature: human-associated habitat; material: feces | host: Homo sapiens | place: USA:Birmingham | reverse complement strand
ATAAAAGCGATGACAGGGAATCACTAAAAAATACGCTAAAACAGTTTACAGGAACAAATGTTTGGAATATAATAAAAGAGGAGTTCGGGGATAGAATGTCCGAACTTATGCAGCTATCAGGTAGTGTGATAAAGGAATTCAACGAAAAACGCAAGGGCTTACAGCAGGATAGCAATATGGAGCAGTTGGTATATTCCAGTGTTATGTATGCTGTAGGGACGAGATGTGGATTTGACTTATCTGTGCAAGAACAGGATTTCAGTCAGATTGTAAACATCAAAGATGAGGAGATAGTTTACCGTCTTGGTTCCCTTGTATGCGATGTCTCCTGTAGTGTTCTTAGAGAATTTAGCAAGAATTTAAAAACGATTGAGAGCGAAAGGAGAATATCATATGTTAGAAGCGATGAATTACAAGGAAGTGGACGGTCTGCTGTATCCGGAGCTGACAATGCCGGACGAGACAGAGGACTTGACGAAGCTGGGCAGATACGGAAGAATGGCAATGAAGTATCTTCTGGAGAACGAACCGGCAAGGTACAAGACACTGATGAGGTTCGGGAAGATGTACGAGAAGATGTCGGAAGTAGAGAAGGAAGCAAACCAGCTTTACGACCAGTTGGAGGAACAGTATCTAATGAAGCACAAGCCACAGAACCCGTCATCGACAATGGAGATGTGGAAGATAAGAGAGCAGGCGAAGATGCAGGCGGAGGAAGTAGTGCTCCACCAGATCGTGATGAAGTTTCATTAGAAACACAGCAAGAATTGAATAGAGAGCTTGATGAGATTAACTCATTGGGTGTCAGTAAGGAAGCCGAATATACACAGGCTTCCTTTTTTTTCGACCAAAACGGGCAGGCAAGTTTTGGTGTGAAGCAGCCGGAGGAAACCAGACACAATGAATTTATGCGTCAGTTCGAGGAGGACAAAAAGGCTGCCCTTGCCGGAAAATATAATTATCTTAATCCGAAGAAAGCGGAAAGTGTACCAAGTGAGTATGTAAAAGAGATACTTATGAGAGGAACTGGCTTTGTTGGTGGAAAAGGCAGGGTGTGTGAAATCTATCAGACAGAGATAGACGCAGGAACCAGAGCAAAGCGTATCAAGGCAGAGTATGGTCAGGGCGGTGCAAGCTGGCCGCTTGACGGTCTGGGCTTGCACGGGTATGACACATTTCACGGTTCGGGACTTCGTATCCAATGGAAAGATGAAGATGGAGAAGTAGAAGGATATGTTTCGTGGAAAAATGTCGAAAAGGAAATCGGTGTGCTTATCCTTACTGGGGAATACCAGCCGGAAAGACCTCGTATTGATGAGCTTGCAATGGACGGACTTCGTGAAGATGATGAAGTCATTGACGCAGAATACAGTGAAGTTGATACGCAGGAGGAAAAATCAGAGATTGATGATTATGCAATTCCTGATGAGCCTGACAGTTATGCCGTAAACAGGGAGGCGGCTGAGTTAAAGTATATCAAGCCGATTGATTATGCAAAGCGTGTGGCAGAAATGGATGAAGATTTGAGAGATGCCATTGAGATACTTGTGTCGGAATGTAGCTGCTACACACCATTCCGTGCTTTCCTTATGGATGTGGTGCAGTCGGATTTTGCATTTATGCCGAATAAGCTGGAGCTTATCAGTGATATAGCTATGGGAAATGTAGAGGGTGAGCGAAAGGCATACTGCAATAATCAGTATGGGCTTACCGAATACACTTTAAGCAGTGTAGATGTGAAAGTAAGCTATAAAAACAGAAATGGAGAGAGAGTAGAGGATACCGTATCGTGGCGTGATGTCTATGAAATCTTATCCTATATGGTAAAACAGCCATTCTACTGTGGAGAGGATCAGAAAGCAATCTATCAGACCATAAAAAATAAGATTGACAGGGAAACAATGAATCCTGTTTACTGCAGGTTCTTTGATATTGAGGACAGTATAAGACAAAACCGTCTTGAGAACAGGGAACGTGCGATTGCAAATGGCTGGAATACCAAGATTGACGCAGACGGTCATATAATTTCTGATAATAAGAAAATATTAGCCGATATTTCACAGAATGATACCGAACCACAGGAGGCTGCCACTGAAACACCTGTACCGGAAGTATTACCGCCAGTGGAAGGTGAGAGTGGAAAGGAAAAACCACAAAAACAGCCTAAAATCAATTTCCACTATAACCTGTGGGAAACAGAAAAGGGCGGTGCAAAGACCAGATACCAGTGGAACATTGACGCAATCCGTACACTAAAGCAGATTGAAGCAGAAAACAGACTTGCAACACAGGAGGAGCAGGCTGTTTTATCAAAGTTTGTCGGCTGGGGTGGTTTGTCACAGGCATTTGATGAGAATAATGCAGCGTGGAGCAAAGAGTATGCAGAGCTGAAAGAGCTTCTTTCTGATGAGGAATACAGTGCGGCAAGAGCAACTGTAAATAATGCCTTTTATACTTCACCTGAGATTGCAACGTGTATTAACTCCGCACTTGTGCAGTTTGGGTTTAAAGGCGGAAATGTCTTGGAGCCTTCTATGGGTATCGGCAATTTCTTCGGAAGTATGCCAGCACCAATGCAGCAAAGTAAGCTGTACGGAGTGGAGCTGGACAGCATATCGGGAAGGATTGCAAAACAGCTTTACCAGAATGCCAATATCAGCATTACGGGATTTGAAAACACCACATATCCGGATAACTTCTTTGATGTTGTTGTGGGAAATGTGCCGTTTGGAGATTATAAGATATTTGATCCAAAGTACAATAAGTACAACTTCCGTATTCACGATTATTTTCTTGCAAAGGCACTCGATCAGGTAAGACCGGGCGGTATGGTTGCGGTGATTACCACAAAGGGAACACTGGATAAGAGCAATCCGACTATCCGAAAGTATCTGGCTGAGAGGGCAGAGCTTGTGGGAGCAATCCGACTTACGAATACTGCATTTAAGGATAATGCAGGAACAGAAGTGACAGCGGATATCCTGTTTTTACAGAAAAGGGAGCGAAAAATTGATATAGAGCCGGACTGGGTACATCTTGGTGTCACAGACGATGGCATAGCAGCCAATTCCTACTTTGCAGAGCACCCGGAAATGATGCTCGGCACAATGCAGTATGATACAAGAATGTTCGGGCAGGACAGCAGATATACCGTCTGCGTGAATGATGATGAGAACTTTAATCTGTATGAAGCACTCAATAAGGCAATCGGTAACATCAAAGCACAGATGACAGATTTTGAAAGACTGGCAGACAATGAGGAGCAGACAGAGGAAGTCATTCCCGCTGATCCGGATGTCAGAAATTATACTTACACATTCTTTGAAGGAAAGCTCTATTACAGGGAAAATTCCGAGATGGTAAGAAAAGAAGTATCACAGACTGCCGAGGAGAGAATCAGAAGTCTTGACGAAATCAGACAGATAACAAGAGAGTTGATTGATATCCAGATGGAGGGCTGTAGTGATGAGGAGCTTGCAGATAAACAGCAGCTTTTGAATGTAAAATATGATAAATTCGTTGGAAAGTATGGAGCAATCACTTCCAAAGCAAACCGTACAGCGTTCAGGGATGACAGCGATTATCCGCTTCTTTGCAGTCTTGAAGAAGTAAATGAGGACGGGGAGGTGAAGAAGGCTGATATGTTTTATAAGCAGACGATTAAGGCAAAGTCCGTGGTTGACAGGGTAGAAACTGCGGTAGAGGCTCTTAATGTATCGGTCAATGAGTTTGGATATGTAAATATCCCTTATATGCTCTCCATTTATGAAGCAGACAGGGATACTCTCATAAAGGAACTCGATGGAATTATTTTCCTTAATCCTGACCGTTACAATGAAAATAACCCGGACGCAGGCTGGGAGACAGCAGACGAATATCTGTCGGGTAATGTAAGGGATAAGCTGCGTGTTGCAAAGGCAATGGCGGCGGATACCGACAATCCGCAGGCAGAAAGATTTGCCGCCAATGCCGCAGCCTTAGAGGAAGTTCAGCCGGAATGGATTGAAGCCTCGGATATTGATGTAAAAATTGGAACAACTTGGATTGAGCCGCTTGATTATGAGCAGTTTATCTATGAGCTGCTTAATACACCAAAGAGGGCAAGGGCAATCAGAACGGAGTATTATAATTCCGGTATTCAGGTACACTTGAATAAAATGAGTATGGAATGGTTCATTGAAAATAAAAGTATGGATAAACATTCCGTGGCGGCAACGAAAACCTATGGTACAAGCAGAATGGATGCTTATTCTATTTTTGAGGAAACCCTGAACTTAAAAACGGTCACTATCAGGGACAGAATTGATGACGGTGATGGCAAGTACCATTATGAAGTCAATAAGAATGAGACAATGCTTGCAAGGGAAAAGCAGAATATGATTAAGGAGAAGTTCAAGGAATGGCTGTTTGCAGAACCGGAACGCAGACAGAAGTATGTGGGATATTATAATGAAACCTTCAATAATATCCGCCTGCGTGAGTATGACGGAAGCCACTTGCAGTTTCCGGGAATGAACCCTGAAATTGAATTAAAGCCGCACCAGAAAAATGCGGTGGCACGAATCCTTATGGGAGGAAATACCCTGCTTGCACACTGTGTCGGTGCCGGAAAGTCCTTTGAAATGATGGCTGCGTGTATGGAACAGAAAAGGCTTGGTCTTGCCAATAAGACAATTATGGTAGTGCCAAAGCCGCTTATCGGACAGACAGCAAGTGAATTTTTAAGGCTTTATCCGTCTGCAAATATCTTGGTTGCAACGGAGCGTGATTTTGAAAAGAGCCGCAGAAAGCAGTTTGTATCAAGGATTGCGACAGGTGATTATGACTGTATTATTATGTCACACTCGCAATTTGAGAAAATCCCAATCTCGCCGGAGAGAAAGGAGAGAATGCTCAATGAGCAGATAGAAGAAATCACTTATGCGATTGATGAAATGAAGGAGAAAAACGGGGAACGCTGGACAGTAAAGCAGATGGAAAGCCAGAAGAAAAAGCTGGAGGAACAGCTTAAATCACTGACCGATGAGAGCAGAAAAGATGACCTCATTACCTTTGAGGAGCTGGGAGTTGACTCTATTATGGTAGACGAAGCACACAATTTTAAGAACCTTGCCATTTTTTCAAAGATGAATAATGTGTCAGGAATCAGCAGTTCGGGGGCTAAAAAGTCAACGGATATGCAGCTTAAATGCCAGTATTTATCAGAGATAAATGATGGCAGGGGCATTGTATTTGCTACCGGAACACCGATAAGCAACACGATGTGTGAGATGTATGTTATGCAGCTTTATTTGCAGAAGTCGGCACTTGAGGAAATGGGAATTCATCATTTCGACTCGTGGGCGGCTAACTTCGGAGAAGTAACAACAGCACTGGAGCTTACAGTTGAGGGCAGTGGTTTCCGTTTCAAGAGCAGATTTAATAAATTTACCAATCTGCCGGAGCTTATGAATATCTTTAGAGAGGTAGCAGATGTGCAGACAGCGGATATGCTTGACCTTGATGTGCCAGCACTTCGTGGCGGCAAGCCTATCATCGTGGAGTCGGAGCCGGACTGGTATGTGAAGCAGGTAATGGAAGATTTTGTGGTAAGGGCAGAAAGGATAAGAGGCGGAGGTGTTGATCCAAGCGTTGACAACTTCTTAAAGATTACACACGAAGCAAGACTTCTTGGAACAGACGCAAGACTGATTGATAAGGACGCACCGAACAATCCGGACGGGAAGCTCAATAAGGTAGCGGAAAATGTCTGGAAAGAATATGTAAAAGGAAATGCTGATGGTCATATAGGCTGTCAGCTTATCTTTTCGGATATCGGAACACCGGGACCGGATAAGGACTTTACGATTTATGATTATCTGAAGGAGTCACTTATCAAGTATGGTATTCCTGCGGAGGAGATAGCATTTATCCACGATGCAAAAACAGATGCACAGAGGGACGCACTTTTTAAGGAAATGAGGACAGGTAAGAAAAAAGTCCTTATCGGTTCGACAGACAAGTGCGGAACCGGAGTTAATGTACAGACACACCTTGTTGCAATGCACCACGTCGATTGTCCGTGGAAGCCTTCTTCCATTGAACAGAGAGAGGGCAGAGGTATCCGACAGGGAAATGAAAACGATGAGGTGGCAATCTATAGATATGTTACAAAAGGAACCTTTGATGCGTACAACTGGTCGCTTGTGGAGAATAAGCAGCGTTTCATCAGTCAGGTTATGACAAGCAAGGCAGTGAGCCGAAGCTGTGAGGACATTGATGAGGCAACCCTTTCCTACGCCGAAATTAAGGCGGTTGCTACAGGCAACCCTTTAATCAAGGAAAAGATGGAGGTTGACAATGATGTCCAGAGATTAAAGCTCTTAAAGGCGTCTTATGATAATCAGAGGTATGGATTGCAGGATAACTTTATGATCAAGTATCCGAAACTTATCAAAACTGCGACAGAGAAACTTGCCAATGTCAGGGAAGATATAAAGGCAAGGGATAAGGAGCTGATTGATAATCCGGACTTTACCATTACCATAGGAAATGCAACTTATACAGAAAGAGTTGATGGTGGAACCACAATGCTTGAGGCAATCAGCAAATGCAAGACAGGCGAAACCACTTCAATCGGTAAGTTTCACGGCTTTGAGCTTCTGGTAGAAAAGAACTTCCTCAGTATCAACTATATGGTGCTTCGTGGAAAGACGGAATACAAGGCAGAGCTTTCCACAAGTCCGGTGGGAAGTATGGTAAAGCTGGAGAATCTGTTCAATGGACTTCACGAAAATGTAGATTTTCTGGAAAAGAAGATTGAACAGTACCAGAATGACCTTGAGGCTTCAAAGGCAGAGTATGATAAGCCGTTTGCACACAGTGCGGAACTGGAAGAAAAACTTGCAAGGCAGTGTGAATTAAATGCCCAGCTTGACCTTGAGAACGCAAAGGCTATGGACGCAGATCTTGGCGGACCGGACGAAGAAAAGTCTGAGGACAGAATAGAAAATGCGGGCATTGTTGCAGAGGATAAGGGAATTTATATGACAGACAGAGACAGGAAAAGATAGGAGTGAAGTTCTATGAGCATAAGGAAAGTGGTCGCAGGACTACTGATTACAGCAGGGATTGCCATTATGGCAGTCCCTTTTTTCTGGCGTACAACCGGAGAGAGAAACACGAACCAGCTCATAAATGAATTTGAGCAGACATTGGAGGAGAAGCAGGATGAAAGGTCAGATGTTGAGAAAGAGCAAACCACCATTAGTAAAGAGGAGGAAGCCATTCTTAAAGAAGGCGGTGTCATCGGTATCATTGAGATACCGAGCATAGATATCAGATACCCGGTAATGGAAGGAACAGGAAGTGAAATCCTTAATGCAGGGATTGGTCATATACCGGAAACAGCGGGAATAGGAGAGGTTGGAAACTGTGTGCTGTGCGGTCATAACGGGAGCAGGTACGGCACATTTTTTACGCCATTAAACCGGATTGCCATAGGTGATGAAGTAAGCATTATGGATAAGAACGGGCAGACACATATCTATGAAGTGACAGGCACAGATGTGGTAAATCCTTATGACAACAGCATAAAGACGCAGGGTATGGAAAAAGAACTCACTCTTTTTACCTGTTATGAACAGGGAACAATGCGTTTTGTTGTCAGGTGCAGATATAAGGAGGCGGCAGATGAATAAGAGATACCGACTTGGGGAGATAGAAGAAGCAGTATCGGAAATGGAGGAGTTAATCGACACACCGGACGATATTGCAGAGATTGATGATGACTTTCAGATAGTCGTAAGCGGCTGGTCTGTATATGTCGAAAGCCTGAACCTGACACTCAGACAGGGAGTTGCCTGTATTTGGGATACGGAGGCAGGATTATTTATGCCTGACTTTGATGTGACTATCGTGTATGAGGGGAACATCGAAACACAGGAATGGCTCTATTATGAGCAGGACGGAATGGCTGTCACACTCGGCAACTGGTTAAATGGCAGATTGTCTTGTGAACAGATAGAACAGCTTTGGTGTGAGCTTATCATACCGGAAAACAACAATTCAGAAGTATAAGAAAGAGAGGAACAGCGTATGAAGTATTCAATTAAAGTAAACGAAGTAAGAGCAAAAGATGGCAGCAACATCAAGGGTTTTGCAACCGTGGTATTTGGTGACTCATTCAAGATTACCAATATCGCAATCCTTGAGAATAAGGAAAAGGGAGAGCTTTTTGTATCAATGCCAAGATACCGTTCCAATGAGCGTGATGAGAGCAACAGCGTGATTTATAAAGATGTCTGCAATCCTATCACGGCAGAGTTTCGTGAGGAACTCTATACCAATATTCTTGAGGCTTATGCGAAAATCAGGGAGCCGGAGAAAGCAGAAACACAGACACAGGAAAAAACAAAAGAAATGCCGGAGTTTTCCGTGACGGTAACACCTTATGAAAGGGAAGGCAGTAATATCAAGGGACTTGCCCGCATTTATTTTGAAAACAGCTTCATTGTAAATAATGTAAATATCCTTCAGGGCAAAGAAAAAATCTTTGTATCAATGCCTTCTTATAAGACAAAGCAGGTGGACGAGAATGGCAAGCCAATCTATCAGGATGTCTGCTATCCGGTCACAAAGGATTTTAGGGAGAAGCTCTATAATGAGATTATTGCAGAGTATGAGAAAGCAAAGGATAAGAGCAATGAAAAGGCAAGGGAGAATGCCGAGAAGAATCATGGAAATCCGGATAAAGACAAGGATAAAGAGGCAACACCCTTTCGATAATTAGTACACCAAGGGGCGGCCAAGGCTGCCCCATTTACAGAATGGAGGAAACAGAATGGATATGGAAGCAGGAAAAACACTTACCAATGAGGAGGTTATAAGGGAACTTCTCGAATTACTAAAGAAAAATGCCATGAAAGAGAAGGCAAACGATGTATTTGAGATATGCAGCTATGTGGACGGACTGGAGAAAAAGATTGATTCCATGACGGAAGAACTCACCAACATGCAGAACCAGATCAAAGAAATGCAGGAAGATACACTTGTCAATAATGCAAAAAAGGCATTGTCAGAAGCACAGGAGCGACTTAATACCAGATGTGAGCAGATAAAGTCACAGGTATTAGAAGTGAAAGAACAGGTCAAATCTACTGCTAAGGGCATAGTCGAAGAAGCAAAGGAAAAGGGAAGAGCTGCATTATACAGGGTATCTGAGTTCTTAGGAATTAAGAAAAGATTTCTGGATATTCGAGAGAATGTAAGAGGTGCAATCAAGACCACAGATAAGGATATAGCAAAGACAGCACTTCTTGCAAAAGGATTTCGTGAAGCAGGGCAGACAGTAGCCAATGCATTCCGCACTTTTGCTGACAAGCCGGAGGTGGATTATTCTCAGAAAGAGCAGAAACATCCCATTACAAAGGCAGTACTTGCTCCGATGAAAGCAGTGAAAAAGATGCTTGTATCAATGGAACTTCATTTGGATGCATCTATTGATAAGCTGGATAATCTGGCTATGAATGTGCAGTTTGATAAGGAAAAGCGTATGGAGCAGACAAAGGATAAGGAACAGAAAGCACCGGATACAGAAAGAGAGATCATCTACTCACCGATGGTAGCTGAACCACAGGAGTACAAGTATAATGCAGATGCTTTTGCGGCAAGAAAGACATCGGAGGCAAAGCAGGAAACGGCAGGGAAGGAGCTGCCAAAAGTCAGAGAAGATAAAGCCAGATAAGTTTAGGGGCGTGGGAGTAAAATCCTGCGTCCTTTTTATTTGTCTGAAACAGTTTATGATCTGGAGGATGTTTCAAGAAATAACCAGAATGGACTAAAAACAATAGATTTATTTGCTTTGTAAAAAATACCTTGATTGAACTTTAGGTTTGATTTATGAGGATTAATTTATTTGGATGGTCGTTTTCTGCAAAAATAGGTCACTTTCTGCAATGCTGATTGAAAAGTATAGATTTCATGTTATATTAAAACGGTAGACGCTAAAATGTTCCTGATGTGCTATGGAAAGGTTTTAATAACTAAAAAAAGGAGGGATAGAATATGTCAGTGGCGATAAATTCAAATTGCACATTCA
>OMGJ01001502.1_pt1 | contig 10104 bp, 5 predicted proteins | sample 1645811 | NCBI WGS metagenome assembly OMGJ01 (sample SAMN05578589, study PRJEB25193) | human gut metagenome | biome: Human Microbiome; feature: human-associated habitat; material: feces | host: Homo sapiens | place: USA:Birmingham | reverse complement strand
CTATTCTTTCCGATATTGAAAATGCCCGGCAACTCATCAACCATAAAGAATGGGAAACCGGTTATAACTATCGCTTCAGCAAACTTGCTGTAGATGCATTTTTCTTGTTGATGATAGCATTGGCATAATAAATATTTTGGTAGTAATAGCTCCAGCCAAACTCTGTTCCGGATGGATTACTTGTAACCCATCTTTCAATGTCTTTGAAGTTATTTTGATCAAATTCGTCTTTGCTGACAGAAATATCCTCCGTACGCATGTCACACATGCCTCTATCTGTCAAATCTACCCCATAAGCTGTAGTTATAAGTGCTCTATATTCTTCCAAAGTATTAGGAATAACTTTTCCTACAGGCTGAATGTCCAGAAAGCTATCACATGATGTCAAGGAAAGAACCAAGCATCCGCTGATTATGAAAATTGTATATAGTTTTTTTATCTTATCCATATATCTTTAATTTTAAAAGTTAAGGCTTAGGTTGAATGTCATTGATTTGGCTACAGGAGTGGAATAACGATTGAACATTGATTCCGGATCCATGTAATTTTTATAACTGGAACCAAAGACAAACAAGTTACGCCCTTCTAGGGCAACGGTTGCTCCATTTATATTTATTTTATGTAGCCATTCCTGTGGTAGCGTATAAGCCAGTCTTATATTTTGTAGGCGTACATAACTAAGGCGCTTTACCCATATATCAAGATTTCTGTAGACTTCTTTGACGTTATCAAACAAATAGTTGTCTGCCGGATAATTGTTACGGTTAAGAAGAGCTGGTAATTTTCCAGTTGGGTTTTCCGGTGTCCAGCGGTCCAAGATATCGCGATTTACATTATGTCCTGGGTCGAAGCTGGTTATATCATATGATGGACTTGTACGGACATGGGCTCCCAAATTGTAAGCAAAATTAAAACTTAGTTCCCAATTACGGTAATTAAATGTATTGATTAAACCACCAGTATAAGGAGCGTCAGTAGTACCTGCATATTCATATAAATTACGTCGGAACTCTGCATCTTCATTGTAAGAGTAATATCCAATACCCCATTCATCTTTCATGTCAAACAATGTTTCTACATCAACGGCTTCATTACTTCCTTTCGGGTAGATGAGTATACGTCCGGTTTCTGGATCGACTTCGCTTTTGATTGCAAAGATAGCACCGACAGGAGAACCTTCGAGTCCAGGAGTAAGACTATTGGAAGCTGTCAGGTCTTTTAATACTTTGTTATAATTATAGGCAAAGTTGAATGTTGTATACCAAGAAAAATTACGGGTAGTTATATTACGTGTTTGCAGATTGATTTCTACGCCTTTATTTTCCATACTTGCCCAGTTGATGGTCATACTTTCGAAGCCGTTTTCTAGAGGTAGGTTTTTAATACCAATAAGATCTGTTCCTTTGCGGTAATAGTAGTCCACACTCATGTTTATTGCTGATTTTAGTATAGAAAAATCGACACCAATGTTGTATGAAGCAGTTTTTTCCCAACGCAGTTTGTCATTAGGAGCTCCCGATATGCTGATACTTGTTTCCTCATTGTTAAGTATAGTCTCGTTTTTATAATCACCAATAAGGTAAGGAGAGGTGTTTTTGTCTATATTTCCTTGTAATCCATAAGATAGTCGTAATGCTAAATTATCCATCCAATTTTTCGTTGTTCTTAAAAATGGTTCGTCTGATATACGCCAGAGACCGCTAACTGAATAAATTGGTAGGTAACGATATTTCTTATCTACACCAAAAAGGTCGGAACCATCCATGCGAACACTTGCTCCTAATGTGTAACGTCTCATTAATGTATAAGAACCGTTGGCATAAAATGAGGCAAAAGCATTTTCTGTGTAACTTTTTGTATGTAATGGATAATTTTTGGCGTCATCTTTGTCTCTAAAGATAATTGGCTTTGTTGTGAGAGTCTTAGGATCATATCCATAGGCATTGGTGGCTATTGCATCATACCAATTCTTTCGAATCTCGGAACCTGCCATGATTTGAACCTCATGGATATCTTTGAAAGATTGATTCCATTCTCCTTGTACTTTCCATGTGATTTGCGATGTCGTGGCGTTATTGACTTTGTGCATACCTCCTTCGGGAATAAAATATTTTGTACCATTGTCATATTTACTATTCTCTCGCATGTTGCGCATTGTAAATGTATTGCCTCCGATATATTGTTCTTGGTTAGCTTGTTCCCATTGTAAGCCGACTTGTGATGTAAGTTTCCAATGGTCATTGAAACGCAGGTCTGCATTAAACATTGCATTGACTGCACTTGTTACTGTTTCCTTATTTGTGTTGGCTCGTTCCTCAAAAATATTAAAGCCCTGATTGGGGTTTGGTTCATCATCTGTATTAATATTATAGTCATATATATAGTTACCTGCTGCATCGTAACTTTCTTGATATGGGTTGGCTGTACGTGCATAATAAATAGGGTTTGAATAACCATGCGAATCTGTTACAAAATTTGTGTTTTTTCGTCTGTTGGCAAAAAGAGAGAAACCAATTTTTAACAGACGATTCATTTGATATGAAGTTTTGCTGGTCAGGTTAAAACGACTCATACTTACTCCTGGTACGTTACCATCTTCTTTAGAATAGCCGAGCGAGTTGTAGTAAGTAACTTTTTCACTTCCTCCCGAGATACTGAAATTATATTCTTGAGTAAAAGCATCTCTAAACAAAATATCATTCCAGTCTGTGTTGATGTCTTTTAATTGATTGATAGCATTTTGTGCTTCAATGGAAAGTCCATTCCAGCCTTGTTGTTGATATACTTTAAATAAGTCATATTGTTTTAAGACAGATGCTACACCTCCTTTACGATAGTAAGCTGGAAGATTATTAATAACATCATTGGGCTCTTTCATCAATTCTAATTCTAAATTAATTTTTTCTTCAGAATTTAAAAGGTTTAATTTCGAAGTATCTAAATTAGGAGTGTAAGTTAACCTAGTGTTGAAATTAATGATAGGCTTTCCTGTTCTTCCTTTTTTTGTTGTCACGATAATTACTCCGTTTGCTGCACGTGCACCATATATGGCAGTAGCGGCAGCGTCTTTCAGAATAGTGATACTCTCAATATCATTCGGACTTATTCCAGCAATGGATGATTGTTTCATATCAACAATGTTATTAGCTTCGTCTCCAAGGTCAGGAATGTCCGTACCCTCCAAAGGTATCCCATCCAATACCCACAACGGGTCTTGTGTTCCATTTAATGAAGCAGTACCACGAATACGAATACGTGCTGGAGCTCCCGGTGCACCGGAAGTTGTCGTTACAGCCACACCGGCGATTTGTCCCGCTAATGCCTGGTCGATACTTTTTGCTGCGCCTACCATTCCATCTGTAACATCTACTTTGGCAATGGCAGCAGTCAGTTTACGACGTTCCAGTTCTTGATAACCGGTTACTACGACGTCTCCCAATGTGTGTGCAGAAGCTTGAAGTACAATACGATAAGTATCTTTTCCTGCTTGCAAAACGATGTCTTGTTCTTCAAATCCTATATAACTACAATGTAACCTAGTCACCTTTTCCGGAATGGAAATGGAGAATTTACCATCCATATCAGTGATAGTACCTAGAGAAGTCTGTGATGCTCCGGCCTTTTTTAAGTCATCTGCGTTAACATATACGGAAGCGCCGATCAGAGGTTCATTATCTTCACCGGATATAACGACTCCGGTGATTGTACGATTAGCAGCGCTGGCAAAGGCCAGCGCATTTGCAAAGAGGCATATAAGAATGCACAAGTATTTTTTTCTCATTAATGTAGATAGTTAAAGTAATAAGTGGTTTTATTTGATTCCTAAAGCAGTATTAATACGCAGAATCATGTCCTCATAATGATAGCGTGCAGCAGTATCGGAAGTTCCGAGACGGTTCTGCAACAACTTCTTAATACGTAATAATTCACCGCGTTTCACAGAGATAGCATCTGAAATACGGTTGAGCTGGCTGCCATAGAAATTGAGCACACGTGGAGCACCCATCCGGTCTTCCTGGCGAAGTGCACGTTGTTCGGCAGCGTAACAGCTACAGAAAGGAGTAGCGTGGTCAAGCAAGAAATGTTCGTTGGCGATCTTCTTGTTGATTTTAACAGCTTCCGGTTCTGCAGCGGCTGTAAGTAATGCATCAAGGAAGTTTTTCTGCAAAGAACGTTCCATAACATTAGGGATACCACCGCGTTCGGTAACACCGAAAATGTTCTTATGAAGTCCGTCCATAAGCTCCACTACTGTAAAGGCTTTCTTTCCGTTGACAGATTCATTCTCTATCATACGCATCAAACGAGTATTGCCAAGTAAATCCCAAAGGATATAGGCTTGGGCGTTCTTTAAGATTTGTGTAGGAGCATTTTCCTGTTTTCCGATGGGAGTATTGCGAAGTAGATAAGTATATTGCCCCACTTCCGTGTCAAACAGCCATTTAGGGTATGTCAAAACTTCATCCATCAGAAATTTCAGTGAAGCTTGTTGTTTCTCTTTCTCTACGAATGTGTAAGTTTTAACGCCGTCTCCTACAATTGTATTTTCAATGTAGATGCCACCAATATTGGCAAGGACATGATATAAATAGTTGTTCCATTGGTTGATTACTGCATAGTAGAGGCGTGATGCTTCTTCATAAGTTTGTCCTTTCTCGCCGGTAGTAGTCCATTGAAGAATTTGCGGAACAATACGTTTCAGATTCTCAATGCCAAGTAAAGAAGAACGAACCGGATCATCACCTAAATCTTCGTTCTGTGCACGTGGATCTACCGCATCACGTACATCCTGTGCTTCACTATATTTATAAAGACGATCAGTATGTTTGCTCAAAAAATCGAATAAAACATCCTTTTCTTCTTCCGGAGTCTTCTTTCCGTACCAACGATAACCATATTCGATAGCAAACATGTCATAAGGACCGATATGCGGAGAAAGAACTTTCACGCCATCTCCTGGTTGTGCGATATAATTGAATCGTGCATAATCCATGATAGATGAAGCGGTAGAATTCATTCTGGAAGTGAATGCTTCGGAACGTAATGAATCCGTCGGGAAAGCCCATGATCCCATCATATTGTGACGGAGTCCCAATGAGTGGCCTACCTCATGACAGGCGACGAATCGAATGGCATCTCCCATCAAAGCATCAGGCAATTGTACATTACGTGCTTCCGGACACACTGTTCCGGTCTGGACAGTAATCCATTCACGTACCATAGAAAGCACATTGTGCCACCACATAATATCAGCTTCCAGGATTTCTCCGGAACGGGGATCTAACAGAGAAGGTCCCATTGCATTTTTCTTTTCCGAAGCAGCATAAGTCAGTACGGAGTAATTGACATCATCCATGTCTACATGCATACTGTCCGTGATTTCTTTGGCGATAATCGCATTCTTGAAACCAGCCTTTTCAAAGGCAATCTGCCAGTCTTCGATACCTTTCTTAATGTACGAACGCCATTGGTAAGGAGTTGAATTGTCAATGTAGAAGACAATCGGTTTGGCAGGTTCTACCATCTGACCTTTCAGATAAGCCTCCCGATCTTCCGGTTTGGGTTCCATACGCCAGCGGGTGATATACTGTGTCTTATCCGTACGCTGCTGCGCATCACTAAAACTTAATAACGGATTCGTGAAATAACCGACCTTCTGATTGTCGAATCGTCCCATCATCGGCTTCTCGGGCAATAAGAGAATAGAAGAACTAACTTCCACCGTTACATAAACAGTAGTAGTACCTTCCGTTACCCGGGTAGTCAACTCGGAAGTTGCCACGACATTGTTTGAAAAGGATTTGATGGATAGAATACGTGATAAATTCTTGATAGCCGAAGTACCCAGATTAATATTGGTAAATACGTTATTGATACTGGTTTCCGTACCATCATAAATATCATTCACCTTGATTACTAATGCCGTAGAATCTGCATTGACTGCTTCGATCTTGAATGCGGCAATCAGCGGAGAGATAAAATTATCCTTTACCGAACGGAAGATAGCGTCCGTTTGGGGGGCCAGAGGTAATGGACGTTGTTGGCGTAACATTAGTTTGCCCGTCGCTTTGTCCCATTCCATGCAAACCATCTGATTCTCATAGTTTACTCCACGGTTTACGCCCGCATCATTAAGTTCGGCAGGAACTCGTTGCAGCTTATTGACAACTAATAAGTCACGTCCCAAAAGTGAGGTGGGAATTTCAAAATAATAATCATTCTTCTTTTGATGTACAGCAAACATCCCTTTGGTCGTTTTACTGTCTTCCACTAATTTCTCGTAGTCGCTTTTACTCTTCTCTTCTTTCTCTTCTGGTTTTTTCTTTTTCTTTTTAAACCAACTCAGATTTTCTGTAGCGGGGGTAGTTGCAAATGCCGAGAGCGCTTCTCCACTCAGCAATATACATGCAATGACCGCTGCCATTACTTTTACATACATTCTCATTGAGTTTCTAACTTTTAATTATAATTAAAAAACGGCTACAAAAGTACTAATATAAATAACATAATGACTACTAATTTGCAATGAATATAACATTAAAAAGAAATATTAACTAGTATCTACGGTCATCATTCTCCTCGGATATTTCATAGTTTAGTGGGAATAGTGTACATTTGCGGGAGTAAAAAAGTGAACGGAATGATGAGACGATATATCACTGCTTTGATGTTGGCTTGCTGCATCGGAGGGTATGGACAAGAGAAGAAGCAAGTAACCTTTGTACCTCCTTTTGACTTTCCTCTTACATTGAGTGGGAACTTTGGAGAAATCCGCTCCAATCACTTCCACGGCGGACTGGATTTTAAGACAGGCGGAGTTATCGGTAAACCCGTTCGTGCTCTCGCTGATGGCTATATTTCGCGTATTCGCGTCACGAATGGTTCGGGATATGTACTTGATGTCTGTTATCACAATGGCTATTCAACGATCAACCGCCATTTGAGTGGTTTTGTTTCTCCCATTGCCGAAAGGGTGGAGAAACTTCAATATGAAGAAGAAAGCTGGGAAGTAGAGATTGTTCCCGAACCGGAAGAATATCCGGTAAAAGGAGGTCAGCAGATTGCATGGAGCGGAAATACCGGATATTCGTTCGGTCCGCATCTTCACCTGGATGTATTTGAAACGGAATCGGGAGATTATATTGACCCTATGCCTTTCTTTCAATCGAAAATAAAAGATACGCGTGCTCCGAAAGCGGATGGCATTCTATTTTTTCCACAACTGGGTAAAGGAGTAGTGGATGGAAAGCAAGAGAATAAAATCATCCTTCCTAATAGTGAGCGTCCGGTGGAAGCATGGGGAGTGATAGGCGTGGGGATCAAAGCATACGATTACATGGATGGAGTGAATAACCATTATGGAGTTTATTCGGTTGTGCTTACGGTAGATGGAAATGAAATATTTCGTAGCACCGTAGATCGCTTCTCGCAGGAAGAGAACCGGATGATTAATTCCTGGACTTACGGACAATATATGAAATCTTTCATTGATCCGGGCAACACTTTGCGTCTGCTAAAAGTATCGAATGATAACCGTGGCTTGGTGACGATTGATGAGGAACGGGACTATCAGTTCTTATATACATTAAAAGATGCTTTCGGAAACACTTCCAAATATAGTTTCACCGTACGGGGTCGGAAACAGCCGATTGAACCGTTGAATCATCGGGAGAAATATTATTTTACCTGGAATAAGACTAATTATCTGCAAGAACCGGGATTGAACTTGGTTGTTCCGAAAGGAATGTTGTATGATGATGTTCCCCTCAATTATCAGGTGAAGGCGGATAGTGGTGCCGTTGCTTTTACTTATCAACTGAATGATAAGGCGGTTCCGCTGCATGCAGCTTGTGAACTGTGTATCGGGTTGCGTAGAAAACCAATTGCCGATACGACGAAATATTATGTGGCCCGCATAACTCCAAAAGGAGGAAAGTACAGCGTAGGCGGAAAGTATGAAGACGGATACATGAAAGCATCTATCCGGGAGTTGGGAACTTACACTGTTGCCATCGATACCATCCCGCCGGAGATTATCCCTGTCAACAAGAATCAGTGGGGAAGAAACGGAAAAATTGTCTATCGTTTGAAAGATCAGGGCGCGGGAATTGCTTCCTATCGTGGAACGATTGACGGAAAGTATGCGCTTTTCGGACGTCCCAATATTGTGAAATCATACTGGGAATGTACGTTAGACCCCAAACGCATAAAGAAAGGAGGCAAGCATACTGTTGAATTTACAGTGACCGACTATTGTGGGAATGAAACAGTGGCCCGTGAAAGCTTTGTTTGGTAAATTATTAAAAGTGAATCATATATTTATTATGAAGAGAAGAATTATTCTTTGTGCCGCCGTATTGATGGCGGCTGTGGCGAACACCTTCGCCTGCACCAACCTGATTGTCGGAAAAAATGCGTCTGCCGATGGCTCGACGATTGTTTCCTATTCTGCCGACTCGTACGGCTTATTCGGAGAACTTTATCATTATCCGGCTGCTACCTATCCAAAAGGTACGATGCTGAAAGTTTATGAATGGGATACCGGCAAGTATCTGGGAGAAATAGAGCAGGCACGCCAGACTTACAATGTAGTCGGTAATATGAATGAATATCAGGTTACCATTGGTGAGACAACTTTCGGCGGACGTCCGGAATTGGCCGATTCTACAGGGATTATCGATTACGGAAGTCTGATTTATATCGGTTTGCAACGTTCGCGCACTGCCCGTGAAGCAATTAAGATCATGACCGACTTAGTGCAGCAATACGGCTATTATAGCGAAGGAGAATCCTTTACTATTGCCGATCCGAACGAAATATGGATTATGGAAATGATTGGTAAAGGTCCCGGCATCCGTGGAGCAGTTTGGGTAGCTGTACGTGTGCCCGATGATTGCATTTCGGCCCATGCCAACCAGTCACGTATCCACCAGTTTGATATGAACGACAAGGAAAACTGCATGTACTCTCCGGATGTCGTTTCTTTTGCCCGTGAGAAGGGATATTTTAATGGAGTAAACAAAGACTTTAGCTTCTCATTAGCCTATGCGCCTCTTGATTTTGGTGCACGTCGTTTTTGTGAGGCCCGTGTGTGGAGCTATTTTAATAAGTTCACAGATAACGGAAAAGATTATCTTCCTTACATTGAGGGAAAGACCAATACGCCGATGCCTCTTTTTGTGAAACCGAAACATAAGTTATCCGTGCAAGATGTGAAAGATATGATGCGCGACCATTATGAAGGAACGCCTCTTGACATCTCCAATGATTTCGGAGCCGGACCTTATAAGACACCTTATCGTCTTTCTCCTCTGAACTTCAAAGTAGACGGCCAGGAATATTTCAACGAACGTCCGATTTCCACTCAACAAAGCGGGTTTGTATTTGTTGCACAAATGCGGGCTCATAAGCCGGACCCGATAGGCGGTGTACTTTGGTTTGGCGTGGATGATGCGAACATGGCTGTATTTACCCCGGTTTATTGTTGTGCTACTAAAGTGCCGGTATGTTATACCCGTGTAGATGGGGCCGATTATATTACTTTCTCCTGGAATTCTGCTTTCTGGATTTTCAACTGGGTATCTAATATGGTCTATCCGCGTTATGATTTGATGATCGGTGATGTACGGGAAGCGCAGAAAGAAATGGAAACTACTTTCAACAATGCACAGGAAGGCATTGAAGAAATGGCTGCCAAACTGCTGGCAAAAGATAAGAACGCAGCGGTTGACTTTCTGACAAACTATACAAATATGACCGCACAGAGCACTTTCGATACTTGGAAACAATTGGGTACATTCTTGATTGTGAAGTACAATGATGGAGTGGTGAAACGTGTTAAAGACGGTCAGTTTGAGCGTAATTCTATTGGACAACCTGCCGGAGTGATGCGTCCCGGATATCCGAAAGAATTCTTGCAGGAATATGTCAAGCAGACTGGTGACAGATATAAAGTGCCACAAGAATAGATATTAAGTATGAGATATTAGGTATTAAGTATATCGCTTTTTAATTCTTAATTCTCAAATTTCAATTAAAAGAATAGGAATTATAAACTTATTATTTTACATTTGTGTGCTCAAGAATGTACCCAATTGTTTCCAA
>OMGJ01001501.1_pt1 | contig 10107 bp, 9 predicted proteins | sample 1645811 | NCBI WGS metagenome assembly OMGJ01 (sample SAMN05578589, study PRJEB25193) | human gut metagenome | biome: Human Microbiome; feature: human-associated habitat; material: feces | host: Homo sapiens | place: USA:Birmingham | reverse complement strand
ATATTGTCTGTGAAGCGGTGCCACTAGGGGCACCAGAAAGTCCGCTCATTGTCTGTGTTTTGTCGGACACGCCCCGGGGACTGTCCAAACGTGGAAAGACACAGAACTCGATGTTCGACGCGGCACGGAAGAAATCCTCGGATTTTGCTTCAAAGAATTGCCGCCTCTGGTTGCATTCTGGAACTTCATATTCTCCAATATTCTTATAATAAAACATATCCCGTTTTAAAGTGCAAAGCGCGGGGGCGGCAGTCCTTTTTATAGCGCTGCCTACGCTTCTACGGCGCGTTTGCGGACTTCCGCAAGTGCATGTGATACCGGCGGAATGCAGATAATAATCAAGGTGATGATTGCCTCCGGAACAAGGTAGGATGCCTGATAGCCGGCAGAATATGCCAGCGGGCTCATGCCTTCCGGGGCGTATGCTGCGAAAAATACAACGCCGGAGATCGTTGCAAATACAAAACGTCCGATAACGCCAACGATATATCCGATCTGAAGTCCCCACTTTTTCTTATTGAAGAAGCCGGCAAGACCCAGAGCACCGAATGCCAGCGGGTAGTCCAAGAGCATCTGCGGGATTGTGTAGAAAATCGGCTCCAGTACGAACTGCACCAGGCCGTAAGCCACTGCGGTCATAATGCCGACATACGGACCATACCAGTAAGCGATCAGAACGATGAAAAGCATGGACAGCAGAGTGACGGAACCACCCATTGGCATGTCGAACAGCTTGATCATCGAACACACAACGGCCAGCGCGATCGCAACAGCAGAGTAGACGAGCTGTTTTGTGGTCAGTGCGGACTTGTGTGTGGCATTCTTGTGGCGCACGATAGCTGCAACAATCAGAAGAAGGGCGATGACTGCGATGACGATTGCAATACCGACAGTGGTCAGATGGACGGAACCATCACCCCAGCCGCCTTCCGGTGTAGCAAAAAAGTTATTCATAAAAAAATCCTCCTTGGTGAATATGTAGCCAGGAGGATTTGTCTGCGTTATTGCAAAAAGCTTCCTTACGCCGGTATTATCCGGTTCAAGTAATAAGGGTCGATGAACGATCATCTCTCAGCAGAATCTGCACCCCTAGCGTTTTCATATTCGATATTATTATAACGAACTTTACTATAACGATTCTATTTGGAATTGTCAAGTACGATTGTGTTCTTCTCCAGTTCTTCTGTGAGCGGCGCAATCTGTGTGAGCAGATTGGTCATGTCCTCGAAGAGGGAACTCTTGGTGGTTCCGAGATCATTGGCGTGATTGATATGCTCCATAACAGCGTCAAACTGCCGTTCCTCAAGGCTGAAGGACTGGCTGACTTCGTCCAGCTTCTGCTCTGCGGCGGACATGGCGGTTGTAATCTGCTGGTGTACAGTGTCCGCACCGCCGGCAGCGGTTGTGATCTGATCGAACACTTCATACGTGGAATCAACATTTTCCATACTCTGGTTCAAGGCGTCCTGCGAGGTGGAAATACTGGTATTCAGGTTGGCGGTGCCCTGCTCGACGTCGCCGATGCTGATATCTACCGTGCTGACAAGACTCTTGATCTCACTCGCAAGATTTTTGACCTCCTCGGCAACGACCGCAAAGCCTTTTCCCTGCTCTCCGGCGCGGGCAGCCTCAATCGAAGCATTCAGGGCAAGCATGTTTGTCTGGTTGGCAATTGAGATGATCTGTGCCATGCAGTCCTTGATCTTCTGAACGGAAACCTGGAAATCGGAAAAGGTGTTCTGCATTTCCAAAAAGCGCTCCTGCACTTCTTTGGAGCTGTCTTTCAATCCGTCAACACGCTGCTGTGCAAGACCGACAGAGCTGGCAATGTCAGATTTGACGGAAGCAAATTCACCGGAAGCCCTGTCCACATCGCCGAACAGCTCATGAAAGGAATCCAGCTTTTCGCGGAGCGCGGCATTTTCGTCCAGAACGAGCTGGAATGCCTGTGTGATGGACTGCAGTTCATCTAAAGAGTGCACTTCGCTGGTGGAGAGCTGCTTCTGGTAATCTAACAGGCAGTCCGCAATATGCGCAACGGGATGAAGATCTAAGCGGCTGGTGGACGTGGCTGGTGCAGCCGCTGCATTCTTTGGTGCTTTTAATGAAAACATGGAAATCCTCCTCTTTCTATCACAGATTATTCAAATACGACACAGGTCATGGTCTGGTTGACGAACTGCTGATTATAATGTTCTCCGAATCCAATCAGACCGGCGTGATCACCGAGTGTGGACATGGTTTTCAGATAATCTTCCATATGGTGTTCCTGTGAGAACAGAAGGTAACGGAAAACACAGTTGATGGAGAAAACACCGGAAATATGGTTGAAATCGCGGCGGATGCGCTGCAGCGTCTCATCCAGAATCTCGTTGTAATCCTGTTCTTCCAGAAGAACGAGCACATCGGAATCATTGACCTGTCTGTAACAGCAGAGACCATTCCCGGATACTTCCTTTAAGGAAATAATACAGATGTCCTGTCCGTTCATTTTGCCGAGCGGATTGTGGAAGGTCTGGTTGATGATATTGCTCTCGCTGATATGTAAGGCATCCATATAAGCCTGCTTGGAAGATCTGCCGTTTAACTCGCCGACATAGTATCTGCTGCGGTCGGTATTGGAAGCGATGAAGCGGTAGCCTGGCATCGGTTTGTAGAGATTCTCCTTGTAGACAGCAACTTTTCCTCCGTTGTTTTTCACAAAAGCGTAGACATCGGCGTCTTCATAGACCGTTCCGTTGACAGAGACTTTTCCACCGTCCCCGGTGCCGCCGACAAGCGGAATTCCCGCCTTGCCGAGAATGCTGTGGATCGTGGTCAGCACACAGGCGTCATTTCCGGTACACAGGTCAATACAGACGGTATCTTTCGAACTTGCGTGGACGTTTTTTAAATCCTGTTCCATGCGTTCGATGTATTTGACCGGCATGGTGGATGCCTGCTCCAAAACGTTGGCAACAGCGGTGACATTGTCATAAAAAGCAACCAGACCGACTCCCTTTTCGACGATCCTGGTACTGTAACTCATGCCGATACAGCCAATGCTCGGGACTCCCGGGAAAAGGGACTCCAGTTCTGTAACGTGTGCCTCAAACTGGTCTGCGTTGGACATCAGGATAAGAAGTCCCGGAGCGTGAACGCCCTGTGCAGCTTCTTTTAAGTTTCCTGTCTGGCTCATTCCAAAATATTGTTTCATCAGCGAACTCCTCCCACGTCTTATTACAAATATTGTAAGCAATTTTGCATGATATTTCAACGCATTAATGCAATTTTAGCAAAACGTTTCCAAAAAATACCTTGACAATCAAACAGGACAGACATATACTTTGAAAAGCAAATAATTTGATTATCAAAATATTTGAAAAGCAAATAATTAAAAGGAACAGGGAAAAGGAGAAGAAACATGTTAGAGAAGATGAGACCGATCATTGCGGAGCAGTTAAACGTACAGGAGTCTGAGATTAAAGAGAACACAAAGTTAAAGGAAGATCTGGGTGCGGATTCGCTGGATCTGTTTGAACTTGTCATGGCGCTGGAGGAGGAATTCGGCGTGGAGATTCCGTCGGAGGATCTGGAATCGATCGTGACGGTCGGAGATGTGATCACATATTTGAAGAACCGCGGGGTTACAGCATAGGCGAAGACAGCAGCCGGGACATACCGGTGTTTAAGGGTAAGAAAACAGACCGGCAGGAAGAAAAGAGGAGAAGCATGGAAACAAGGGTAAGCAGATTGCTTGGAACAAAATATCCGGTCATTCAGGGTGGTATGGCATGGGTGGCGGAATATCACCTGGCGGCAGCGGTGTCGAACGCGGGGGGACTCGGAATCATCGGGGCGGCAAGCGCGCCGCCGGAAGTGGTAAGAGAACAGATCCGTGAGGTAAAGGCGCGGACGGACCGTCCGTTTGGCGTGAACGTCATGCTGCTTAATCCAAACGCGCCGGAAGTGGCGAAGATTGTCATAGAAGAGAAAGTGCCGGTTGTCACAACCGGTGCGGGAAGTCCGGCAAAGTTCATGGAGGCATGGAAGCAGGCGGGCGTGGTGGTCATCCCGGTCGTGGCGAGCGTTGCCATGGCGAAGATGATGGAGCGTGCTGGCGCGGACGCTGTGATTGCAGAGGGAATGGAGTCCGGCGGACATATCGGTGCGCAGACGACGATGACGCTGGTGCCGCAGGTGGCGGACGCCGTGTCGGTTCCGGTCATTGCAGCGGGCGGTATCGCGGACGGAAGAGGGATTGCAGCCTCCTTTATGCTTGGCGCAGAGGGGGTACAGATGGGAACCCGGTTTGTCGTGGCGAAGGAGTCTATCGTACATGAAAATTACAAGGAACGGATCGTAAAGGCGCGCGACATTGATTCCGAGGTTACGGGCATGAGCACCGGACATCCAATCCGGGTTCTGCGCAATGCGATGAGCCGCGAATATTTAAAACTCGAAAAAGAGGGCGCCGGATTTGAGGAACTGGAGCAGCTGACGCTTGGCTCCCTCCGAAAGGCAGTGATGGACGGGGATGTGGTACACGGCAGCCTGATGGCAGGACAGTGCGCGGGACTTGTGAAAAAAGAACAGACCTGTCAGGAGATGATAGAGGAACTGATGGCGCAGACCGCGGGGCTTTTAGGTGACGGAGATTTTTGGGAAAAGAAGAGCGTCTTCTTGGGACGCACATCGGATAAGGGAGAATGACATGGGAAAGACAGCATTTTTGTTCCCGGGACAGGGAGCACAGTACATCGGTATGGGCAGAGATTTTTACGAGCAGATTCCCGTGAGCAGGGACGTGTTTGCGGCGGCATCCGAGGCGTCCGGTCTGGATATTGCGGCGCTCTGCTTTGAAGAAAATGAGAAAATAAATATCACCGAATACACACAGATTGGCATGCTGACCGTGGAGGCGGCGATCCTTCAGGCGTTGCTTGCAGAAGGAAGAACACCGGATGTGGCGGCAGGATTAAGTCTCGGAGAGTACGGGGCACTGCTGGCAAGCGGCGTGATGGAGCAGAGGGATGCGTTTGCGCTTGTGAGAAAGCGCGGCATCTACATGCAGGAGGCGGTGCCGGTCGGCGGCGCGATGGCGGCGGTGTTGGGACTGGATGCGGAAAAAATAGAGAAGATCTGTGGACAGACTGCTGGCACGGTATCCATTGCGAATTACAACTGCCCGGGACAGATCGTGATCACCGGGGAGGAAGCGGCAGTTGCCGCGGCAGGTGAACAGTGCAAAGGGAGCGGCGCGAAGCGTGTGGTGCCGCTTAAAGTCAGCGGACCGTTTCACTCGCCCATGCTAAAAGAGGCGGGAGAAAAGCTGGGAGAGGCGCTTGCGGCGGTAACACTCCGGGAGATAAAGCTGCCGTATCTGGCGAATGTGACGGCGGACTATGTCCGGGAGGCGGAGGCTGTGAAGCCACTGCTGAAACAGCAGGTGTGTGCACCGGTACGCTGGCAGCAGTCCGTGGAGCGTCTGCTTGCGGATGGTGTGGATACGTTTGTGGAGATCGGCCCGGGTCATACACTGAGCGGATTTATGAAAAAGATCTTAAAGCAGGCCGAAGTCCCGGCAGATACTGTACAGGTATACAATGTGGAAACCATGGATGACTTCAAGGAATATATGTCAAAGTAGAGGAGAGAGTCAGATGCTGGAAGGAAAGGTAGCGCTTGTGACCGGAGCGGGAAGAGGGATCGGCGCAGCGATCGCAGAAACACTTGCAAGGGAAGGTGCGTTTGTTGTCGTGAATTACCGCGGATCGGGACAGGCGGCACAGGAACTGGCGGAGAAAATCGGCGGAGTCGCCATGCAGTGCGATGTGGCGGATTTTGAAGCCTGCGAAAACATGATCAAAACGATGATAGAGACGTATGGGCATCTCGATATTTTAGTCAACAACGCCGGAATCACAAGGGACGGTCTGCTGATGAAGATGAGCGAGGCGGATTTTGAAGCGGTTCTTTCGACAAATCTGAAGGGAACATTTCATACGATACGGCACGCGTCCCGCTATTTTTTAAAACAGCGTTATGGAAGAATTGTCAATATTTCGTCCGTGTCCGGTGTGATGGGGAATGCCGGGCAGGCAAATTACAGTGCAAGCAAGGCGGGGGTGATCGGACTGACGAAAAGTGTGGCAAGGGAACTGGCGTCGCGGGGGATCACCTGCAATGCGGTGGCACCCGGTTTTATTGAGACCGATATGACGGATGCCATGACAGAGAGCGCAAAGGAAGCCGTTCAAAAACAGATTCCGCTGGGGAGATGCGGAAATACAAAGGATGTGGCAGAACTTGTGACATTTCTGGCATCAGACAAGGCCGCGTATATCACCGGTCAGGTGATCTCTGTGGACGGCGGCATGTGTATGTAAGGGAGTAGTAACTGAAAGAAAGTGAGGCAGGTATGAGAAGACGGGTCGTAGTAACCGGAATGGGCGTGATAACGCCGATCGGGAACTCTGTAGAAGAATTTTGGAATGCGGTGCGGGAAGAAAAGACAGGATTTGGGGAAATCACGCATTTTGACGCATCTGGATATAAATGCCATCTGGCAGCGGAAGTAAAGAATTTTGACGGGAAAAATTATATGGATCCCAAGGCGGCAAAACGCATGGAACTGTTTTGCCAGTATGCGGTGGCGGCAACGAAAGAGGCCATCGCGGATGCCGGACTTGAGATGGAGAAGGAAGACCCGTATCTGGTGGGAACAGCGATCGGAAGCGGCGTCGGAAGTCTGCAGGCGATCGAGCGCGAATATAAGAAGCTTCTGGAGAAGGGACCGGGGCGAGTCAATCCGCTTCTGGTGCCGATGATGATCTCCAACATGGCGGCAGGCAATGTGTCGATCCAGTTTGGCTTCAAGGGAAAAAGCATCAACGATGTGACGGCTTGTGCGACCGGCACGAATACGATTGGCGAGGCGTTCCGGAGCATCCAGTACGGGGAGGCGGACATCATGATTGCAGGAGGTACGGAGGGCAGCATCTGTCCGATCGGAATTGCTGGCTTTACGGCGCTGACGGCACTGTCGTCCGAGAGCGATCCGAAGCGATGTTCCCTGCCGTTTGATAAGGAGCGGAGCGGGTTTGTCATGGGAGAGGGCGCGGGAATCGTCGTGCTGGAGGAGTTAGAGCATGCGAAGCAGCGTGGAGCGAAGATTTATGCAGAGGTAGCCGGCTACGGATGTTCCTCGGATGCCTACCATATTACATCTCCGGCGGAGGACGGTGCGGGCGCAGCGCGTGCGATGGAAAACGCCATGAAGGATGCGGGGGTAAAACCGGACGAGATTCCATACATCAATGCACATGGAACGGCGACACATCTGAATGATCTGTTTGAGACGCGCGCAATCAGGCTTGCGTTTGGGGAACATGCCACGAAGCTTAAAATCAATTCCACAAAATCGATGATCGGACATCTGCTCGGGGCTGCGGGCGCCGTGGAGTTTGTAACCTGCGTCAAGGAAATGCAGGAAAATTATGTGCACGCGACCGTCGGCTACCAGACACCGGATGAGGAACTGGATCTTGACTACTGCAGGGAGGCGGTGGCGATGGAGGTGCCGTACGCGCTCAGCAACTCCCTTGGATTCGGCGGGCACAATGCGAGCCTTTTACTTAAGAGATATGGAGGCGAGGCGTGATGGAACTGGAGATCGGACAGATCATGGAGATCCTTCCGCACAGACAGCCGTTTCTGCTGATCGATGCGGTGGAAGAACTGGAGCCCGGAAAACGCGCGGTGGCGCGAAAATGCGTCAGCTACAACGAACCTTATTTCGGAGGACATTTCCCGGGGGAACCGGTGATGCCCGGGGTACTGATTGTCGAGGCACTGGCGCAGACCGGTGCGGTGGCGATTTTAAGCATGGAGGAGAACCGTGGAAAGACCGCGTATTTTGCGGAGATTAACCGTGCCAGATTTAAGAAAAAGGTGGTTCCGGGAGATGTGCTGACCCTGACGACGGAGATCATCCGGCAGAAAGGACCGATCGGCATCGGCAGTGCGACGGCGTCTGTGCGCGGGGAGGTTGTCTGCACGGCGGAGCTTACGTTTGCAATCGGCAGCAAGGAGGAGTAGAGGAAAAATGGCGGCTTTGTTTCAGAAGCGGAAAAAAGAACCGGCAGAAAAAACACCGGTGGAGGCAGCACAGGCGCTGCAGGAGACGATTGTGTGCTCGGCCTGCGGCAGGGAGATCAATAAAAAGGAAGCGGAAAAAAATCTGTATGTCTGCTATGAATGTGGCAGTTATTTCAGGGTGCGCACCAGAAACCGCATCCGCATGGTGGCGGATGCGGGAACGTTTACCCCGTGGTTCGAGGATCTGGCGGAGGCGAATCCGCTGGAGTTCCCGGGATATGAGGACAAAGTAAAAGCGGCAAAGGAAAAGACCGGACTGCATGAGGCGGTCACCATTGGGCACTGTAAAATATACGGCGAGGATGCAGTGCTCGGTATTTGTGACGCAAGATTTCTGATGAGCAGCATGGGGCATGTGATGGGGGAGAAAATTGCCTGCGCTGTGGAACGCGCGACAGAGGAAGGTCTGCCGGTCATCCTGTTTTGCTGCTCCGGTGGCGCCAGAATGCAGGAGGGGATCGTTTCCCTGATGCAGATGGCAAAAACATCTGCGGCATTGAAGCGGCATTCGGAAGCGGGGCTATTGTATATTCCGGTGCTGACAGACCCGACGACCGGGGGCGTGACGGCAAGTTTTGCCATGCTTGGAGACATCATCCTGGCGGAGCCGGGGGCACTGATCGGTTTTGCGGGACCGCGCGTGATTGAGCAGACGATCGGGGAAAAGCTGCCGGAAGGTTTTCAGCGGGCACAGTTTCAGCTGGAGCACGGATTTGTTGACAGGATTGTGGAGAGGAAGGAGCTAAAGCTTACCCTGTACCGCATCTTAAAGCTGCATCACAAAAAAGAAGGTTATGCCAATTTCGATCCGGTGCGGGAGGCAGACTGCCTCGAGGCGACAGAACTGATGAAAGAGCGCGCCACAAAGGCGAAAGCATTGTCCGCGTGGGAAAAGGTCAAGGCAGCGAGAAAGGTGGACCGGCTGGCGTCTGTGGACTACATAGAGCAGATTTTTGACGAATTTATGGAATTACATGGAGACCGGCAGTTCCGGGACGATCCGGCGATTGTCGGCGGTGTGGCGTATCTGGATGGCCAGCCAGTCACAGTGATCGGTGTGCATAAGGGAAAAGATTTAAAGGAATGTATGCACCGGAATTATGGAATGCCGTCGCCGGAGGGATATCGGAAAGCACTCCGGCTGATGAAGCAGGCGGAAAAATTTAAGCGTCCGGTCATTACATTTGTGAACACCTCCGGCGCCTTCTGCGGCATGGAGGCGGAGGAGCGCGGACAGGGCGAGGCGATCGCGAGAAACCTCTTTGAGATGTCCGATCTCACCGTTCCGGTCCTCTCGATCGTGATCGGGGAAGGCGGAAGCGGCGGAGCACTCGCCATGGCGGTTGCCAATGAGGTCTGGATGATGGAAAATGCAGTCTATTCCGTCCTTTCCCCGGAAGGTTTCGCTTCGATCCTCTGGAAAGACAGCAAACGCGCCGATGAGGCGGCACGTGTCATGAAGATGACTGCAAAAGAATTAAAAGAACTTGGAATCATTGAACGGGTGATCCCGGAGCCGGAACCGGCAGACCCGGAAACACTTCCGGAGATCGCAAAGACTATGGAAGATGCCATGGAGGAATTCTTTGAGACATGGACACCGCTCGGCGGGAAGACGTTAGCAGAACGCCGTTACGAGAGATTCCGGAAGTTCTAGGAGGCAGAATGGAGAAAACAAACATCCTGAAACCATTAAAAATAGGAAACCTTGTGGCGAAGCGCCCGGTGATCCAGGGAGGAATGGGAGTCGGCATCAGTCTTTCTTCGCTCGCCGGAGCCGTTGCAAAAGCGGGCGGCATCGGGATCATTTCCACAGCGCAGATCGGATTTAAGGATCATGACTTCGGAAAAAATCCGATGGCAGCTAACTTAAGAGCGATCCATTCAGAGCTAAAAAAAGCCAGAGAGAAAGCGCCGCAGGGCGTTCTCGGCTTTAATATCATGGTCGCGACAAAAGAGTACGCATCC
>OMGJ01001500.1_pt1 | contig 10117 bp, 5 predicted proteins | sample 1645811 | NCBI WGS metagenome assembly OMGJ01 (sample SAMN05578589, study PRJEB25193) | human gut metagenome | biome: Human Microbiome; feature: human-associated habitat; material: feces | host: Homo sapiens | place: USA:Birmingham | reverse complement strand
GTATACGGACAAAATCAGAAAATCAATTTAGCAAAAGGGACAACGACAATACAAAAGGTATTTCAAGAAATTGAAAAGCAAACAGACCTTTCTGTTGATTACAATCAGAGTAAAATTAACATTAGCAAACAAATAATAATCAAGGAACAATCTAAAACATTGGCTAAAATCCTTGACGACATTCTGAACGGGAGATTCAAGACTAAAATTGCCATCAATATCGGTAATAACACCGGTAGCTGTACCTACCACCATAACATTAGCACCAATAATCGGCTCACCATTTGCATCCTTGACTGTACCAGTCACTTTTACCGTATTTTGCAGTACACCCTGTGAAGAGGGAATCTCTTCACCATATCCTTTTAAAGGCACTGCTAATAACAATAAAATTGCAATAGAAAATAATCGACAAAGTTTTTGCACTTGCCATTTACGAAAAAAGTCATGCTTTTCCATTAGCAATAATTTTAAGATTAAACATTAATTAACAACACATTCATTACTTATACAAGTAAGATCAATTATTCTTTTTCATTCTTGATCGCGGCACAAAAGTAGGGGAGCAAAAAGCAATACACCCTCTAGAATAGCCCAAACAGATGCTAATTTGTTTCATGACACAATTTTCCACATAAAATGAAACATTATTCTACATAAATTTTCAAATGTGAGAGCGTTTTAAAAGAAATGTATAAAACGAATAAACGGGTAAGCAACGCAATAGGACTGCAAGAACAATATTCCATTTTTCGGAAGTTGCTCTTGCAGTATAAAAGACAAGATAGTTAACAAACAGATACTCTATTTTTCCGGAACATCATCTTCCACTGTGCCATTCGAAGTAAAACGCTCCATATATTCGGAAGGGTGCATACCAAACTCTTTCTTAAAACTATTACTGAAATAACGCGGATCATTATATCCCACAGCATACGCCAATTCTGAAATACGAATACTCTTCTTCTCTTCCATTATACGACAAGCTGCTTTCATACGAATATTCCGGATAAAGGAAACATAGGTAAGACCGGTCAATGACTTCAGCTTCCTGAAGAAAGTCGATTTAGCCATATACATCTCCTCCAACAGCTTCGCCTGATCAAAGTCAGGATCGTCCAAATGACGATGCACACAATCAATAGCCCGTTGCAGAAAATCCTCATCAACACTGGTGTAGTTCAACTCTTTGGCTTCAAACATCAACTGTTTCTTGAAGTCCTTTCCCATACGTTCGCGGCTACGGAGCAAATTGGAAATACGCGCATGAAGAACACTCAAATTGAAAGGTTTACTGATAAAGCCATCAGCACCCGACTCATAAGCCTCAACCCGGTCTTCCTCCTTATTCTTAGCCGTCAGCAAAACTACGGGAATATGGGACGTTTCAAACTTATTCTTAATATATCGGCAGAACTCAATGCCATCCATCTCAGGCATCATTACGTCAGAAACAATCAGATCGATCTCTTCCTGCTCCACCACATCTATAGCTTCCTTACCGTTATTAGCCGTGTGAACCATATAATCCGCACCCAGCAATTTCGTCATTAACTGCAATAGCTCTTCGTTGTCCTCAACAATCAGTATAGAGTATGAAGACCGGACAGCAGCTGGTTCAGCTTGCTCCTCGGTATCATCATCAGAGGCATTTTCGCCAAGCTCATCTGATAACGGTTCATTCTTTGCCTCTTCCGCATCTGCCGGTAAGCTTTCTTCTATTTCTTCTTCCGCATACGAATTCCGGAGGACCGGGAAGTTTACAATAAATAATGTACCTTCCCCTTCTTTACTTTCTACCGTAATAGTACCATGATGCAATACAACCAAATCGCGCACCAATGACAAACCGATGCCGGTTCCAATGGTCCTGAACTTCCGGTAATCCCCTTCATAGAAGCGTTTGAAAAGGTTCTTCTGAGCTTCTGCCGATATACCGGGTCCATTGTCTTTCACCACCAGACGTGCTGTTCGATCTTCATTTTCAGACAGTTCCACACTGACCATGCCACCGGGACGATTATATTTAGAAGCATTAGACAGTAAATTATAGAGTATCTTATCTAATTTATCCGGATCAAAATAAGCGTTGAAAGGATCGGGCGAACATGAAATCCGGAACTGAATATCTTTCTTCTTCATCAAGGGGCGGAAGCTATCCAGACTGCGATGTACAAATTGCGCGAGGTCACCTTCAGAAACCCGCAACTTAAGATTCCCTGTCTCCGACTTGCGGAATTCAAGGATTTGTTGCAGCAGGCGTATCAGGCGATTGATATTGTTATTCATCACTCTATATTGCTCCTTATACGTTGGTGCGATCCGTCTCAGTTCATCCACCGAAGCAGAAAGAATAGTCAACGGAGTCAGTAACTCATGAGTAATATTAGTAAAAAATTGCAATTTGGCATGATTAACTTCTTCCGCCTTGGCTTGTTCCATCTCACGCAGATGCAGAGCATTTCGCAAACGAATACGGTTACGTATCACTCGGAAACTATAATAAATGATACCGCAGATACACAATATATATAAGGTGTAAGCCCACCAGGTCTTCCAGGGAGGCGGCAAAATTACGACTTTCATCCGGAGTGTCTCTTCGCTCCAAATACCGTTGGCATTAGAAGCCTTTAATTGAAAGATATAAGTACCTGACTTCAGATTGTTATAATAGGCAAAACGTTTGGAGTCACCAGTATATTGCCAACCAGAATCAAAGCCCACCAACTGATAAGCATATTGATTTCTATCCGGATTGGCATACTCTAATGCCGAAAATTCAATACTAAAGTTATTGTGCCAATGATCCAACTGTATCTCTTTGGCAAAGCCGGGCGAAAGTTGTGAAATCGCCATACGTTCTTTTGCAGGCAGATTTCCCCATGACTGATTGAAAATTTTAATGTCAGTCACTACCACAGAAGAGGAAAAAGGCTGTTCCTGCTGTTTCTCCGGATAAAAGCTATTGTATCCCCGGTGTCCGCCGAAGAACATTTCACCGTCAGCTGCAACCGCCTGAGCACTGCGGATAAATATATTATCCTGCAAACCATCTACTGTGGTGTACAAACGGAAAGTCGCACTTTCCAAGTTATCCGACAGTGTAAGCTTTATCAATCCGGCATTCGTGCCCAACCATAAATTACCCTCTTTATCACTCCTGATACTGACAACCGCATCTCCCGGAAGATTCCATTTCGCATGTACCGGAAGAAAAGTGTCAGTAGCTTCATCATACAGACTCAGTCCGCTACCTCCTGTTCCTACCCAAATACGTCCTTTGGCATCAGTGTAAAGACAATCGGCATACACACTGTTAAGCTTTTCATTCGTAGCAGAATAACATGAAACGGTATAACTTCCTTTTTCATCACAATGAAGCCGAAAAACTCCGTGTGTATTGGAAGCTACCCACATATCTCCGTCATTTCCTTCAGTCAGATACATAGCCGGAATGTTTCTCATCTGGTTACTTCCAACCTGTAAAGTGTCCAGTCGCACCGCTTCTCCATTCACTGTACGCATTGAGACTCCATTACGTGTAGCAAACCAAAGGTTGTGCTTTGAATCTTCATAGATATGAAAAACGCAGGAACCTGCCAACCACGGTACATCCTGAGCATAGTAGTTCTTCACCCTCTGTGCAACAGGCGCCTTCTTATTCACCTCATAAACTCCTCCGTCATAAGCAGCAATCCAAACGTGCCCAGTAACGGAATGTTGCATCATAGACATTATTGTAGAGATGCCACGATAGCGATTAAATTCGGGCATTTGGGTATAATAAGTGAATTTCCCGGTTTGAAGGTTCTTCACTCCCACCCCATAGGTTCCTATTCCCAGCCAAAGCAGCCCTTCGTCATCCAACAAAATGCTTCGGACAGAAGTCTTCTTCAGCATTCGTTTGACCTCTAGCAACTGGTCCCAATAGAAATCTGCTTTCCTGGTACTTACCTTATTTACGCCACCGCCAATCATACCTACCCACATCAATCCCTGGCGATCACGCAGAAGGGAAGCCACTTCATCACTGGCTATAGAATTGTCTGATTCACTGGGATAATAATTACAGAAAGACTCGTTTCCCGTATAATTTTCGGCCAACGGAAGTATACTTAGTCCCTTACGAGTTCCTATCCATAAAGAATGAGTATTAAGATCTTCGGACAAAGCATAGATGATATCATCTGAAATACCGGTAGCGTTCTTTTCATCGTACCGATAAGTAATCCAAGTAGTCTTATCCGGATGATAGGCGTCTTTCAACAAGGCTAAGCCACCGCGCCAGGTTCCCACCCATATATTTTTTCTACTATCCTGAAAAACATAATGAGCAGAATTTTGGCTATTCATCTGTGGGTATCTGAAATACTTACCGGTTTTCTTTTCATAGCGATACAGCCCCGCATTCCATGTTCCGATCCAGATATCTCCCCGGTCATCTTCGAGTAAAGATTTTATAGCAGTCCTGGGCATCACGTTTCCTGTATTTTCACCACCATGACACAAAAAGTCGTTCATCTCCTCTTTCCACTCATATACTCCCCAATCTGTAGCAAACAGGATACGTTCATCACTCGTTATCAAAATTTTAGGAATACTGTTACCGTTCATCTCCGGATGGTCAATTTTCCGTATTACCCCTGTTTTTTTGTCCAAAACATTCAGTCCGCTATAAGTGCCGATCCAAAGGCGATGTTTTGTATCTTCCGCTACACAAAAAACATTATTGTTAGTCAACAAATCAGCACGGAAAAGATTGGATTTATAAGTAGTGAGAGAATAACCATCATATTGAAAGAGCCCGTTACGAGTAGATATCCAGATATATCCGTCGCGATCCTGATAAATGGACTGCACATCCTTACTGAGTAAACTGTTTAGTATAGATGAAGACTTAAACACCAAAGAATCTGACTTAGGTATTACTACAGCTTGACATATCAAAGGAAAAAATATTCCAAAGCAAAAAACAAAACCCCAGATTTTTTCTTTCATAGTAAGCATTATTTTCATGATTATCCCCGTTTTGAATATTATTAATAACACTCGACAAATATACGTAAATATATCTAAAAGAATCTTATCCATTGGTAATTTTATATTTCAATCATTCCAAAATGAGACATACCTGAAACATACTTGCTCCGTACCAACCCCGTAATTTCCCCGTCCGGAGGTACTTCTGAGTGGAGAATGTACGGAGCAAATATGCTTCTGATAAGGCTTTAACAAGGAGCGGATAAGCTCAAAAAGACAATATTGATCTAAATTTCACCCTTTTTGGCACTAAAGTAGCCGTTTATATTGCCCAAAATACCTTTTCTTTGCGAAGAGAAAAAAAGGAGAATATTCTTACCATGTAATACACACATTATGATGAAAACCGTATTTTTAAAACTAACCGGAGGATTGTTACTACTTACTTTATCAGTATCCTTAGAAATGAATGCCTCCTCGCCACAAGCTAAAAATGATTCCGTATTTCATTTGGTTAAACCGGATTATCAGTTGAGCCCACTGACGGGCATGACTCGCCAACACTGGATGGACGCAGCAACCTATTTATTGGACGGAGCATTTAGCTACATCCACACATTGGATGAGCCGATGCGTTTCCCCAAACAACCGGGAAAAAGCTATCCAACGGATGGAAAGTTCAACAAGACGGAAAATCTGGAAGGACTTTGCCGCACCATGTTTGTAGCAATTCCTCTATTAAAAGAAAATCCAGATTTGGTACTGAATGGAATCAAAGTCGGGGATTATTACCGGCAACAGTTGCGCAATATGAGTGATCCGTCGAAGTCCGGATATATTCAACATCTCAAAGGTGGGCCAAGCCAGACACTTGTAGAATTCGGAGCACTTGCCCTGTCGCTTACCGTAATGCCTGAGATTATCTGGGAGCCACTGACTCAAAAGGAGAAAGATGATCTTGCCGCATTAATGCTTAGTTATGGCAACGGACCGACAATCGGTTCTAACTGGCGCTTCTTCAATATATTCGTCATGTCTTTCTTCAAAGATCAAGGTTATGAAGTAAAAGACGGGTATATGGATGAATTGCTGCAAAAATCACTGGCACAATATCGTGGATACGGATGGTATAATGACAGTCCGGCCTATGACTACTATAGTATGTGGGCTTTCCAAATGTATGGTATGATTTGGGCACATTATTACGGTGAGAAATTTAATCCGGAAACCGGACGTCAGTTTGTCAGCAACTTCCGTGATTTGGTTCCTAACTATCCTTATATGTTTGCTGAGGATGGTAAAATGAATATGTATGGACGCAGTATTACGTACCGTATAGCTGCCGCTGTACCTTTCCCGCTGATGGGGTGGCTCAATGATCCGTCTATCAACTATGGCTGGATGCGCCGCATTGCTTCTTCCACCTTGCTCCAGTTCCTTGAAAATCCTGCATTAATGGAAGACCGGGTACCCACACTGGGATTCTACGGAGCTTTTGAACCTGCCGTACAGATTTATAGTTGTCGTGGCAGTGTTTACTGGATGGGAAAAGCATTTCTTGGATTATTATTGCCTGCTGATAATCCGTTTTGGACAGCTATCGAGAATAACGGAGCTTGGGAAAAAGAGTTTCAACCCGGCAAGGTGTATAATAAGTTCATGGAAGGCTCTAATACCTTGGTGACTAACTATCCCAATAGCGGCACTTCGGAAATACGTGCATGGTGTCACGAAGCAGTAGCTAAAGACTGGCAGAAGTTCCGTTCTACCGAGAATTATAATAAACTGTCTTACAACACAGCATTTCCCTGGATGGCAGACAGTCCGGATGGCAAGGTATCTATGAACTATGCTGTACTGAATGCCAAACAAGAATGGGAAGTACTACGCCTCTACACCTTCAAGAAGTTTGAAGATGGAATTTACTACCGGGATGCAGAACTTGAAACAAACCCGGAAATCAAATTCCGCCTGGCAGATATTCCACTTCCTAACGGCATACTGCGTGTAGACAAAGTATCTTTCCCGATTACAACAGAATTACATTATGGACACTATTCGTTACCGGAATTAGAAAGTCCCATTGTTACAAAGGAACAAAAGGCCGGAGGATACACTGCCTACTGCATGGATAATGGAGCCTATCAGACAGCGCTTATCAATCTTCAGGGCTGGTCGGAAGTGGAATTTGTACAGACTGAAGGACTACATCCGGTAAGTAATAAATGTTCCGTAATCAATGTAGCCACCACTCATTCCGGTGATAAAGTCTTTATCACACTACAATTATGGAAAAAGAGTGGCAAGCCATTTACTAAAAAAGAATTGGCACCTGTAAAGTCCTTCAAACAGACCGAAGAAACTATAACCATTTATTTCTCTGACGGAACGGTGAAGACGGTTTCTCTCTCCTGATGTAAGTTTCGGAAGGAATAGTTATCTTTGCCGCCAAAGTAAGAACTACAGAAGTTCTTCTACAGAAACAATATAGTTATGGCAGGCATCTACATACATATCCCCTTCTGCAAGACACGTTGCATTTATTGCGATTTCTATTCCACCACACGTTCGGAATTGAAATCGCAATATATCCGTGCCCTTTGCCGGGAGTTGACGGAACGCAAGGAATATCTGAAAGGGGAAGCTGTTGAAACCATTTATTTCGGCGGAGGTACGCCGTCACAGTTATCGGAGGAAGACTTTAAAGAGGTTTTCAAGACGATTGAACAGGTTTACGGAACGAGGAAAGCAACAGAAGTAACTCTTGAAGCAAATCCCGATGACCTTACGGAAGAATATACCCAAATGCTATGTACTCTACCGTTCAACCGCATCAGTATGGGAATACAAACTTTTGATGATGCAACACTACGATTATTGAACAGGCGGCATAACGCCGCACAAGCAATAGAAGCAGTACAACGCTGTCGGCAAGCAGGTTTTCAAAATATCAGCATTGATCTGATTTATGGTTTGCCCGGAGAAAATGACCAACGCTGGGCACAGGATTTACAGCAAGCAGTCAGTCTTAACGTGGAGCATATTTCCGCTTATCATCTGATTTACGAAGAAGGTACCCCTCTTTACAAAATGCTGCAACAACACTCTGTATCTCAAGTGGACGAGGACAGTAGTCTGAACTTCTTCTCCACATTGATAGATACTCTTTCTGCTGCCGGATACGAGCATTATGAGATTTCTAACTTCTGCAAACCTGGAATGTATTCCCGACACAATACTTCTTATTGGCAAGGTATCCCTTATCTGGGATGCGGTCCGTCCGCACATTCCTTTGATGGAGACTCGCGCGAATGGAATGTAGCTTCACTAAATCAGTATCTTTCATCTGTAGAACAGGGGCAACGTCTACACGAAACAGAACAACTGGATACACGAACCCGCTACAATGAATACATCATCACAGGTCTGCGCACAATGTGGGGAATATCCACAGAAGAGCTGAAAAGTAAGTTCGGCGACCGACTTTGGGGATATTGTTCGGAACAAGCCAAACCTTATCTGGAAAATGGGAAATTAAAGTTGCATAACGATCGGTTAAAGCTAACCAAGGAAGGCATTTTCGTCTCAGACGGTATCATGAGTGATCTCTTGGAAATAGAATAATTACATATACAACATGCCCGATCCTGATATATTTCAAGACCGGGCAACTTAACTAGAAAGATCTTTCTCACAGAGAAATAGTATACTCCAATCCTTTATCAGGAGCCACTATAAAATTCGTCACTTCGAAATTCATATCTCCACCTTTGATACCATTATCAAATCCGATACGGACGCTATAACGCGTATGCGGCTTCAGCGTCATATCCCGAAAATAGACCAGAGAAGTATCATGTGTCGTCTTTTTCAGTTTCAGAACTAAATCTGTAATATTGGTTACAGAGAGCATCACTCCTTTCTCATTACGACTGATTTCTTCTATTTTTACACATTTTTCAAAGAATGGACGGAGCAAGTCTTCACGTCCAATCACCAACTCTCGATAATAAGCAGCAGTGCGGCGATTGTCCAATGCCTCACGGATACCCTTCAAAGAACGTTCCTTCGCAAAGACGAATGTCATGGTACGATGTTCATCTTTGGAGAAATCATAATCAGTCTGAATAGGTTGATGGATATCGGAAGTACCGATCATTGTCAGATTCTTATCCAAACACCATTGAATGGCTTCGGGCATATATAGAGGACCATTTGCTACTTCAATGCCATGCATACAACCTTCATCATAAAGTTCTGTGTGCTGGGGCCACCACTTAGTAGTATCCGGTTGTTGGGCAGCCCATCCGGGATGATTCCAGAAGATAAATGCTCCCTGCTTTTTGGCTTCATTGAAAGCGTCTTTATACTCTTTTTGTTCCAATGGATTGGAGTCAGCCAGAAAAATGGCATTAAAGTGTCCGGGAGCCATTGGACGAGTAATCTCACTGCCTCTGATTAAAAGTATCCCCAGCTTTTCAGCCTGTTTCTGACAAAGATCAAACGAACGGTTATGATCTGCCACAATATCTTTTTTATGAGGACGATATTCGATGTGTTCTGTCAGAGAAATTGCATCCAATCCTTCGCGATAAGCTTCATCTACACGCACCGTAGGCCAAACCAGACCGTCAGAGAAGACTGTGTGCATATGAAAATCGCACTTCAAAGTAGTGTATCCATCTAAATCGGGAACTTGAATTTCATTCCGGCGTTGCGCCTGTACATTCATCAGGCAGGTTGCCAAAAGGAACGTACTTACTAATACTTTATTTACTTTCATGTTATCTATTTATTTTTATCATTAAAGTTACTATCACCAACCTGGGTTTTGAGGCAATAAAGCCGGATTTATCTGAGTAGCCGTCAACGGTATCGGACGCAAGTATTTCTTATCATCCCATTTACGTCCCTGGCTAAAGCCAAATTCAATATATCCGTGGTCACCTTCGGACAAACGATTGGTTTTGCCAATTACCACATATTGTACACCCTTAATCTTATCACCGGCTGCCGGTTCTTTATCTACCACAGCTACATCTTTTACACCATCGCCGTTCAGGTCATACGCTTCACCTTTCTGGGGAATGTAAATACCTTGCCATACATTTTCAATCAGGTCTCCTTGTTTCCAACG
>OMGJ01001497.1_pt1 | contig 10135 bp, 5 predicted proteins | sample 1645811 | NCBI WGS metagenome assembly OMGJ01 (sample SAMN05578589, study PRJEB25193) | human gut metagenome | biome: Human Microbiome; feature: human-associated habitat; material: feces | host: Homo sapiens | place: USA:Birmingham | reverse complement strand
GACCATCATCGTCCATACTTCGCCATTGGGGATGTGGTGCAGGGCGTTCACGATACCGGTTGCACCGGCTTGTTTGATGTCCCACAGGCTGACCGGATCGTTAGGACCGTACCAGCGCCAGGTTTGTTCACATAATATCATAATGAATGGGCTTGATTTATTGATTTGTACTACGTAAGTGTTCCATATTCACTTTGTAAGTGTCAGATAGAGAAAGCGTCAAAACCACCGTCTACTACAGACAAGGCACCCGTTACGAAGCTGGAAGCATCGCTGATGAGGTAGTGGATGGTTCCGAACAATTCTTCCGGTTCGGCAAAACGTCCGCATGGGGTGTGGGCGATGATGGTCTTTGCACGGTCGGTATAAGACCCGTCCGGGTTAGTCAACAGGGCACGGTTCTGGTTGGTCAGCAGGAAGCCCGGAACAATAGCATTTACACGAAGCTCAGGACTGAATTTAGTGGCCAGTTCCGTAGCCATATAACGGGTATAGTTGGCTATGGCAGCTTTGGCAGAACCATATCCTACCACACGTGTAAGAGGGCGCAGAGCTGATTCAGAGCAGAAGTTTACGATAACTCCTTTTTTATTCTTTGCCATCACGTCTACAAATGCCATTGTAGGCAATACCGTACCGAAAAGGTTCAGGTCTACTACTTTTCTGAAAGCATCTACTTCCAGGTCGAGAATCGTTTTATCCGGGGCGATAGTAGCACCAGGCATATTCCCACCTGCGGCATTCAGTAATATATCGATGGTGCCGAAACGTTTCAGGATCGCTTTTTTGTTTTCTTCTAATATTTCTTTATTCAGAACGTCTGTTACAAGGAACATAGCTTCTGTCTTTTGACTGAGTTCTGCTTCCAGTTCCTTACCAATTTCTTCTACACGGTCAAGGATTACGATTTTGGCACCTTGTTCTGCAAGATAGTTAGCAATACTTTTACCCAGGATACCGCAACCGCCGGTAACGATAATCACTTTGTCTTTAATGTCGAATAAGTTTTTCATGTCTTTTCATTTATAAGTTTATTCTAAATCTCTGTGCTACAAAAATAGTGGAAAAGTAGCTTGTTTACTATAACAAACGTCTCAAAAAGGTGAACTCCTATATCAAAAAGTATTAATTATTGCTTAAAAGCGTCTTTTCTGGCCAATGCTTCCAGGTAATAATAGTCTGCATAGTTGAGAGGAACATCGATTTCATCACCTCCCGGATGGTGTCCGGTGGAGTGTAGCAACAGGAAGCCATAGTTTGTTTCCGGTTCAGCTTGGTAGTGTTTGTTGAGGCTATCTACGATCTTGTCGGCAATGCTTTGATAACGGTTGCTATCTTCTGCTGAAACATAGGTCCGGAGTTCGTACAGGGCTGAAGCCATGATGGCAGCAGCAGAGGCATCGCGGGGGACGTTGGGAATACCAGGCGCTTTCATATCCCAGTAAGGAATAAAGTCTTCCGGCAGGTTCGGTAAGCCAAAAAAGAAGTCTGCAATATGGCGTGCCTGTTGTAGATAGGCTGGATTCTTTGTGAAACGATAGCACATGGTACATCCGTATAATCCCCATGCTTGTCCACGGCTCCAGAAAGAATCATCGGCATAGCCTTGTGCTGTCTGTTTGGCACGCACTTCTCCTGTTTCGGGGTCGTAATCTACTACATGATATGAAGAGTAATCCGGACGGAAATGATTCTTCATGGTAGTATTGGCATGGTTTACAGCAATTTTCCAGTAGATGGAATCGCCGGTTTCTTGGGTAGCCCAGAATAGCATTTCCAGGTTCATCAGGTTGTCGATGATGACGGGATACTTCCATTTATCACGGTTATGATCCCATGAACGAATGCTCTTTACTTTGTCATTGTAGCGGGTAATCAAAGTCTTGGCGCTTTGTAATACTACATCTTTATAAGAACGTTCACCTGTTAGTTGATAAGCTTTGCCAAAGCTATTGTTCATCATGAAACCCAGGTCGTGAGTACCTTTGTGCCACTTAGCCTCTTCTATCATCCAGGTATTGCTGATAGCTTCCTGACGCCAGAAATCATCGTTTGTATAAGCATATACTTGCCATAATGAACCGGTGAAGAAGCCCGAACACCAGTCGTGTGGATGTATCATTCGCAGTGAACCGTCTTTGTTGATACTCCGGGGAATTACGCGGTGTTTGCATTGATTCTCAGCTTCTTTTCTGGCCTTATTTGCACATTTCATGGCAAATTGCAGTTGGCCACAAGCAAAAGCATATGCATTGTCTACATCATCAGGTTTTACCCACAATAGATTGAAACGATCCTTCCAATCAATGGTGCGATGTGCTCTATAAAGTTTCAGATAGTCTGTACGTTCCGGATTTAACAGGAAAACACGGTACAGGTCTTTGCAGAATTCTTGTTGTTTGTAATCCCATTCGCTGATTTGCTGGTAGGGCCAGTCTTTTACATCTTTGCCAACGTATGGGGCTAAGAAGTCCATTGCCTTGTAGAAATTGCGGCCGTCCGTTGATGTGGCGTTATCAATTGAAATACCAATCTTCTGAGCCATAAGAAAAATATCGATGAAATGGGACAGATTGAACTGTGAATAGCCAAATGCAAGGGTACGGCGCAACTCATGTGGTTGCCTGCCATCCGGCTCGATCTGAGTGAAGATACGTCTTTGGGGGATAGCATTGATGACTTCCTGTGCCACTTTCACATTCCCTGCATATAGGGCGAAAGCAATAACTTGTGCATCATGTGCTGTACTGTGGTTATTAGCCTGATTAGCTTCTTCCTGTCCTTGCGGACTATTCAGTATCCATGTCAGCAGTTTGCCAAACCATGCTTTCAGTTGTTTACTGTCTTTGGGTGTGAAAGCCTTCGACTTCTCCAATAGTTGTACGGCATCCAGCATCTCAACGAACGAATAAGTATCGATGACACCATAACAGCGGCCTTTGTTGTTATGATGTCCCGGTATCATCTGGGCATATTCCAAATTCGGGTTCATGCGCGTATCTTTATTAAAGAACCATACACGAATCAGTTCAGTAGCCTTTTGGGCATACTTCTCGTCATTGCTGAAATACCACGCAAGTGCAAGAGTGGTGACGCGCTGGGCAGTTGCTCCAAGACGGTTTCGATCCAGCTTATTCAGTTCCGGGTTCGACTCACCGTCACGGCTGATGTAGGGTAGACCGTCAGGTTTGGAGGGATCGGGCCAATAATAGCGTGCCTGACTCATGTAATCGTGTTTATCTCCGCTGCCGGGCGTCTTCTCTTTCATCACGACGGATAGAGGTTGTACATCCAGCAATTTTTCAGCTTCTGCTACCAACTCTTGATATGTGGTAGAGAAGTAAGGTTGATGTAATGATTGTTTTACTTTTTGCAGATGTGCTCCATCCCAAATAGATTGTGCATGAATATGGCCTACTGCAAGTAATAAACAGGTAATGACTAAGTTAATTCTGACTCTCATGGTGTTTTTGTTTTGAAGTTAATAAAGTTTCCTGAGTTTTATACCGTTCAGAAAGCTTTTTCCATTCCGAACAGAGAAGCGTATTTCAATTTTATTCCGAAAGTTTGTAATATTGTATCTTTTCCGCAGAGCATGAAAATAATCACTTTCGCGACAAGAGGAAAAGCTTTCTTCGATAGTTTGATCATTGATTATTATGTCGAATCTGTTTTCACGGTTTTCCACATCAGAATTACGACCTAATTGGTAGACTGTTGTTGCATTCTCGCGGAATATATCTGTAAAAAGAAATTCTATTTCATAAACTCCGTTGGGAACATCGAAACGGTAGCCTTCAATTCCGTTGCGAAGAGTCTGAAATAGAGGTCCGTCATTGGTATTCTTTATTTGTATCTGGCTACTTTTACTTTCTCCGCCAATATATCCCCAGCCATTTTCAGTATAAGGCTGATCGGGCAGCCAGGTGAGATTACTTTCGTCAGAAGTATAGAAACAATAACTTCCTACATTGATGGCAAGTTCTAAGTCCCGTAGATTTGTTCCATTTAAATTTGCAGGGATAGGGGTAAAGTTTAAGCGGATTCCGTCTTCTACAAAAGAGATATCTTGGACGGCTTTTCTATTTTCTGCTTTAGCAGCGATAAAGTGTTCTTTTTGGCAGAATGGCACCTCAAATGTTACTGCAAAATTCTTGGTTTTCTGTTTGCCCAAAGACTTCCCATCAATAAAAAGCTCTACTTCAGGAAGGTTAGTATATATTTTAACCGGTAATATGACCGGCTCTTTCCCATGCTGTATACCGGAACGATGTGTCCAGTCGCGGCTGGCGATATGTAATACTGGAATGTCTTGACGCCAGGCAGCTTTATAATAATAGTATATATCTTTAGGAGTGCGGTTTGAGTATACCAATCCTTTATTGTTGATCCGTGGCATAGACTCATCACGCAATGCGGAAGAGAAATCGATGAAATTCCAGTGTGTTCCACTAAAGATGTAAGATGTTTCCTCCAGTACAGGCAAGTAATGCTCCAGATACTTCTGCTGGTATTCGATACTGAAATCAAATGCATGAGGTTGTAGCGAATGTAAGCGCTTGTCAGATCCTGCACCGTATTCGCTGACAATCATGGGGTGGGAAGGATACTTTTTGTGTTGTTCTTCCAGATACTGTTCGAATCCGGTGAGGTTACCTCCATACCAGCCTTGGTAAAGATTCCAGCCGACAATATCGGTAATACTGCCTAAGCCAACTTCGTTATAGCTATTGCTACCATGGAATGCCATAGTGCTGACGCGGGTTGTATCTTCTTCTTTTAACACTACTTCCAGTCGATTGGCCAGTGCCAGTGTTCGTTCCAGTATGGGCTTTAATTCTTCTTCTTTTTTATAGAGTCGTTGAGTGACGAGTAAGATTTCGTTCATATATCCCCAGGTGATGATTGAGGGATGATTATAATGCTGGCGTATCATCTCCCGCAGATTTCGTTCACAGTTTTCCGTATAACCGGGGGTATCGGGTACAATGTCAATGATGGGTATTTCTTCCCAAGCTAACATGCCGAGTTTATCGCACATTTCCAGTAAAGCGTCATCTTGTGGATAGTGAGAGATACGGATGAAGTTGGCTCCCATTTCCTTCATCAATTTTATGTCGCGACGATGCATTTCATCCGTTAGTGCCACCCCAATAGGTTTCTGGTCCTGGTGACGGCAAATGCCACGTAGCTTATAAGGCTTTCCGTTGAGGGAGAATCCTCTTTCACCATCAAAACTAAACCAGCGGAAGCCGGTATAGTGGTTACTTTGGTCAAGAACCGTTTTAGTCTTTTTATCACGTAGGATACTTTCCACTCTGTAAAGATGAGGTGTTTCCGGAGTCCATAACTGAGGAGATAAGATTGGAGAGGTCTCAGAACGGAAAGAATACTGTTCTCCGGCCTTGATTTGTATGGACTGTTTCAGGCTCTGGGCAATGCTTCCATTAGGGTGATATATGATGTGTTCCAGTTCGAGTAATGCTTTCTGGGTAGCGTCATTCTTTATATCTCCACGGATAAGTATTGTTCCTTTTTCCTCGGATACCTTGGGGGTACTGATGAAAATTCCTTCCGAGCCATAATTCGTCAGATGGAAATGTTGTTTCGAGACAGCTGTGAGCCATACATCCCGATATATGCCGCCAAAGAATGTAAAGTCACCTGAAATAGGAGGGATATCCTGACGGGAATTATCTACACAAACAGCAAGAGAGTTGGGAGTATTCAATGAGCAAAATGGGGTAATATCGAGTGTGCAGGCGGTATATCCTCCGGTATGTTCACCTACCTTTTCCCCATTGATATAAATGGTGGCTGCTTTGCTGGCAGCATCCAGTTTTAGAAATATCTGTTTTTCTTTCCAACTTTGCGGTATTGATATTTGCCGGCGATACCAGCCTGTTCCCCGATAGTAATCCTTTTCAGTGTAAGCATCCGTATTCCAGGTATGTGGCAGATGGACGGATGTCCAGTTTGCATCATTGAAAGCACTATCTATTGCTGTAGGGCATTCTCCTTGTAAGAATTTCCAGCTGTCATTGATGGTTTTACTTTCTCGTTGTGCCTGTACAGTTGTCAGGAATAATAGAGATAGGGCGGTAGTAGCTATCCTGTGGAAAGCTGTCTGTCTGGATGTGTTTTCTTTCTTTTTCATGGTAAGATAATTAACCTTATTGCTAACTTAGTCTGGATGGGAAAAACTTGTTATTTTAATCTTACTTGATAAAGTGAGGATATTGCTGTAATATAGAGCTTATCCCCGCTTATCAATAAGGATGTCGGGCGTTCGGGCACCTCTATTGTTCCTATAGGTTTGCTTGTAGAATCGAAAATAGAGATATCTCCGTTTGCTACATATACATTGCCGGTTTGGTCTGTTACTACACTACGGTCACCTCCATTTGCAAATACATGACTATGTTGTAAGAAACCTTGGGCATCTGTTTCCGAATGAATAACTCGTTGGTGATACTCATCCAGTGTATAGATTGTTTCTCCCGGAACGGCTTCCACTATAGATGAACAACGGAACAGGTCTTCATAATATGGAATAATAGTTACTCCATCCGGAGCCACAAAGCAGTGAGTTGGTTTTCTACCACCGTAATATTCATTTTGGGTAATAGTCCGGTTGGCTAAATAACATACCTTCTGAGGCTTCTGTACTTGTGACATGTCTACTAAAGGAAGTACCTGAAAGCTATCATCTGCATTTTCAGGGCGGATTGAATAAAGCTTGGGAACATAGGTGAATCCCCATAAGCCACCCGATCCACGCCATCCGAATAATGGCTGGTTGTCATTGCGTGTATCATCGTTTTTATAACCGGGTTGGGATATGTATTTGGTGACAACAATCAGGTTGTCCTGCGTATCACAGGTCAGTGCCACTGCATTCCAAGGGAAATCGGCAATGGAAGTCACTTGCCCACTTTTAATATCCAGTTTGTAGATACGTCGTATGCGATACTCGCAGAAATAGATATTGCCCTGGCTGTCTTTGGTCAATCCGTCAATAAATTCAAAGCCGGTGACTATAATCTCAGCTTTTCCTATTTCATTGTTCAATGAGTATTTTCGCTTCTCTTTACCTGTCAGTTGCAATCGTGCCAGTTCCCAACGACGTGCTTCATGCCGGCTATTTACATCATACAGACTGGCATTGGACGTAAACTTCACGCGGGCATGGGCATAATTATGCAGATTGAGAAATTCAATATCTTTGCAATTCCAGGTGCGTATGGCCGATGGATAAGACTTCAACATACGTGATACACGGTAAGAATAGAAATTAGCGAAAGTCAGGTTCCGGCAATCAATCAAATCCAATGGCTGTGTGTCGACACCTTCAGCTTCTACCTCAAACTGAAAATCATAGATTTTCCAGTTGGCAACGTTGCGAAAGATCGCTTCATTACGTAAGTGATGTTCCAGCGACATTCCATAGATGCGTCCGGGCGTCTCAGTATGGCTCACATAAAGACCTGCCGAGCTATATTCGTTAGCCGTCCATAAATCCCGGAAAGTACCTCCGCCTCCATTAGTTATCCATAAACTCCAATGCTGGTTATCCCAGGCACGGGTTATCAGGTCATGAGTTTCCGGGGTTACAGGCATAGGCTTTTCTAATGGATTGGCTGCACTTTGCCCGTTATAGAAGAAGCGGTTCTTATCATGTCCGCTGAATTTTACATCGTATAAGTACGAACCTTCACCTGCCATCCATTTACAATTTACAGCCCGATAATTATATGCATCAGCGTTGAGGAAGATACCACATACGATATTAGTACCTCCTTTCAGAGTCGTTAACTGTGCCTGAGGTGCGCCAAAGCCACTAAATGCAGGATTACCGCCTAATGTTAGCAGGATGGTGGTTCCGGGGTGTAGCCCGATTATATTTGTATTCGGCTCTAAAACTAATGGATCTTTGACCACATACCAGCCTTGCGGAATATAGATATTCGTATATTTCTTTATGGCTTCCCGGAAGATTTCCGTGTCATCACTAAAACCGTCTCCTTTGGCACCCAAATCCCGGATATTAACCCAATGATTCATTGTGGGAAGCATTGGAGTATCACCGACATCCAGTGGGATGATACTTTCGATAGGTACGATTTCAGCTTCACGTACTATCTGGGGAATATCTTCGAGGCTGTTGGCATTGAAGCCATAAGTGAAACGAGTAATCTGGTAAGCCTTTCCCTTACCGGATACCTGTTCATTTGTAGAACGTTCCAGAGAAAATACCGGAACATTTTTGCACTGTATACCCCGAAGATTGATTTGTGTAGCTGCATTGCCTGCATCCGTCAGAATGAGTCCCGTTCGTTTTACATTTTCAAAGATGCAATCTTCCATAAACAGGCGATCGGGTGCATTTTCTTTAATCTCTACAGCTACGGGTACATTCTTTACTTTCATGCGTACGATAGTCAATCCACCTTCATTAGTCAGGATCGCACTTTTACGCTGTCCTTCAAAATAACTGTTGAGCAACATAATGGGCCATCCCGGGGCTGATTTATCCGTATCAATACCATATTCTCCTCCAAAGACGGATACGTTTTCCAGATGATTACCTGCATCTACAATTCCTGCACGTCCTTTTCCTACGTGAATCGTCACATTGGAGATGGAACAATGCTGGGCAAAATGGGCGCGAATTCCTGAAGCATTCGGATTCCCATCTTCAATACGAATATCTGCATTTAGTAACGAACTATAAAAAGTTCCGGCATTAGCGTCACTCACTGGACGTTCAGAACGGTAGTTCCCGCTGATGAACCAGAAAAGATACTTTCCTTTATTTGTTTCATGCGTCACTTCCTGGAAGCCGGGTGAATTTTTACCAAGGACGAATACCGGACGTTTGGTCCCATATCCAATGAGACGTACCCCTGAAGGGATATATATCGTTTTACTAAGTTTATAAACTCCTTCGGGTACAAAAAGAATACCGCAACCCGATTCTTTATGTTTGGCGGTATTCAGTGCTTCTTGCAGAGCATCAGATACGTCCGTGCTTCCATCTGGTTTGATAGGGAAGTATTCCGGAGTAAAATATACGGCTGCAGAGTCCCCCGGTCGGTCGGTGAAGACCGACCGGGGATTTTGAGCTTGTATTCCTCCTGCGAGGATCACAATTAAAAAGAAAATATGGATTCTGATACGATTCATGTGCATGAGATTATAACGGGTAACGTTTGATGCTAATCGTCATTTTACCACTATCATCAATTTTGTTCACATATACATAAGCGGCATACTTGCCATTTGCTGTTTTCATAAATGCACCGTCATCCTTACTGAATGTCAACGCATAATCAACTGCCGCGCCGACTGCCATTTTTGATTGCGCAGGAACATGCCAATTTACAATTTGACTGAAGGAAACGGTTCGAAAAACAGCTACTGACTCCCAAATGACGAATATAAGAACAAGGATTATCCCTAAGCGTTCAATCATTTGGACTGAACGTGATCCGCTAGAAACACTAATGATATGGAGAATGCTCATGATAATAATCCCGACTACTAGCCCTAAATAGCCGCCATGCTGTCCCCACACAGGCCATCCTAGTAAGTCATGGAAAAGAATGCTTACCGATTGGGCCGCAATAAAAGTATTAACCGCTGTCCAACCAATAAATTGGGTAATATTAACTAATGATGGGAGATAACTGCCCCGTTCACCAAATGAAGCACGGCTTAAAGTCATCGTTGATACCCCAGTCTTATAACCAATGTAACCTACCAAACTTAAAAATACATATGATAAGGCAGATGACAATACTAAGACCTTCATGGCAACTGAAAATCCACAAGCGGCGAGCACTCCGCCGACAAACCATGTCCCATTATTGGCATTTGCCCCGACCCATGTGGCAAACATATCCCAAGTATTAGTCTTTCTGTTCTTCATTGGAATACTAAAAATTGTTGTCCCCTTTTGTTCTTTCACAAGATATCCTCCTTAGACTTAAAAAAGCTCTAGTCCCTTTAATGGTCCTAGAGCTTTACAAAAGAGGAAGCATAGTTTTGTGCCTACTATGCTTATATTATTTTGTCTTTTGTAGTCTCTCTGGGCTACATTAAAAGAACCGTGATTAATTTAATAGTGAGTATA
>OMGJ01001492.1_pt1 | contig 10160 bp, 8 predicted proteins | sample 1645811 | NCBI WGS metagenome assembly OMGJ01 (sample SAMN05578589, study PRJEB25193) | human gut metagenome | biome: Human Microbiome; feature: human-associated habitat; material: feces | host: Homo sapiens | place: USA:Birmingham | reverse complement strand
GTAGGGAAAGAGTGTAGATCTCGGTGGTCGCCGTATCATTAAAAAAAAAAGATAGTCTGGACATTGTCAGTCTGTGGTCAGGTATTCCTTCCAACAATCCGGCTTATGTAGAAACGAGTTATTATAACGAGCGTTATTTGCCGACTGCTTATGAGGAAATGAATTATATCCGTACAGTAAAGGGGACTCGCGTTGTGATGTGTACGATTTGCCGTATTGGAAGTACGGAGTTTCCTAAAACCGACGCAGGTATCGAGGCTTATGCTTTACATCTTGTGAGATGTGTGTTGCGTAACGATCTGGATGGTTTGGACTTGGACTACGAACCGGAAGGCGACTGGTTGCAAAATGATAACTTTACAAAGTTTATAAAGGTATTGGGAAATTATTTCGGTCCTCAATCGGGTACAGGCAAATTATTAATTGTTGACTTCTATAATCAGCTGCCTCCTAAGGAAACAGAACCTTATGTCGATTATTTTGTACGACAATGTTACACCACCGGTAGTGCTCAAAGTTTGCAATCTAAATTTGACCAGCTTAGCAGCTGGTGTCCTCCTGAAAAATTCGTTGCTACGGAACAAATGGGATGGTACTGGCAGAATGGTGGAGTCGAATTTACGGAAGCCGATGGAAATAAAGTAGATTCATGGGGCAATCCAATCTATTCTGTAATAGGTATGGCACGCTGGAATCCTACACAAGGACGAAAAGGCGGATTCGGCGGATATTATTTTGAATATGAATACAATACCACTCGTCCTGCTAATCAGGCTATAGGTGATAAAGAGAAAGCCGCTATTCCTTATTATAGCCTTCGACGTGGTATTCAGGAACAAAATCCTGCCGGAAAGCCTGTACAACAGTCTACTAAACAAGAAACGGAAGAAGAAAATGGATGAATTTTAAATTTGTATGCAAGGTATGAAAACATTGAATAATATAAAAAAGATATGGGGAGCTGCTTTGATAGGAATAGCTTCTTTTATGCTGCAGGGATGCCAGGAAGCCGCTCAAAAAGGTGACGGGTTGTTAATGACCGGAACATCTTCGGATAGATTGGTAAAGTTTGCCATTGATGGATTTCCATCTGCGTATGCTGTTTCTGTGACTTCAACTTCTCGCGTTGAATCGGATATTCAGGTGAATCTGGCTGTTGATGCAAGTCTGGTTGATACTTATAATGAGGAAATGGGAACCAATTATTATCCCATTCCGGATAAATCATATACATTTGAAAATCCGGAGGTTACGATTTCAGCAGGACAGGCAATTTCTTCTGCTGCCTCTCTTTCAATTGCCGATGATTCGGAATTTGTTCCGGGACGTGTTTATTTGATACCGGTTACCATAAAAAGTGCGACGGGAGATTTGGATATTATAGAAGCAGGGCGTACTATTTTTCTGAAAGTATCCCGAACATTGCGCTTCCATGCTCCGTATGTAGGACAGGCTTCTATGGCTTATCAGTTTTTACTTCCAGAGCCTATTCCTTCATTGCCTACTTATACATGGGAAGTGAAGATTTACGCTACTCAATTTCGTTCTTCCGGAGCTTCCGGTACTACCCGTGTTTGCTCATTTGGAGGTAGTGAAGCGTCTGTAGAAGGGGGAGCGATTGATGATGGAGGCTTTAAATGTGACCAGAACCTGCTTCGTTTTGGTGAAGGAACGGATGAGCCGAACCAGTTGCATGTAACAACTAAACAGGGTAAAATGTCATCGAATACTCGCTTTGCTTTAAATACCTGGTATGCTGTTGCCTTGGTAAATGACGGCAGTACGTTGACATTGTATATCAATGGAGAGAAAGATAACTCAATGACAGTTGCTCCGTATGAATATGCGCTTTATGGAGTACAGATCGGTATGCCTTCAAAAGGTTATCAATCTTCACAATTGTTTTATGGTCGTTTGAGTGAGATGCGTCTTTGGACTCGTCCTTTGTCTGCTCGTGAAATTAAAGCAAATGTATGTGGGGTAGACCCTTCTACCAATGGGCTTGTGTCTTATTGGAGAATGAATGAAGGAGAAGGAACTACTTTCTATGATTTATCTCCGTCAAAGCGTGATATCAGTTATAAGAATGGAATCACGATTGACTGGACTTATGATGATACGAATAAATGTCTTGAATAAGGTAATAATAAATGAATAGACTGTATGATAATGAAAAACAATATAAATAGATTAACTCTCCTTTTGCTTGTTTTATTGGGAGGAGTAGGATTCACATCTTGTTCGGATGATGACAATGATTTTATTGAATTGCCGACAATAGAGATGCCACAGTCGGAAGCAGGACCTGTTTCTATTGATTATAGGGAGATACTGGATGCAGGAAGCTATGTTTATGATTATACTATCAAACTGGATAAACCTGCTGCTACTACTTTATTGTGTGACATTGCCGTGGACGAAAGTATGGTAGAGGCTTATAACGCTGCAAATAACACGTCTTATAAGATGATGCCCGCTTTTGTCTATGAGTTGCAAGCTAAAAATGCGATAGTGAAGGCAGGACAGCAAGAATCCAATTCCTTATCAGTTAAGTTTTCATCATTGTTCGGTTTGGTGGAAGGTGAAGAATATTTGCTTCCTATTGTTGCAACAATAGATGAAACGTGTGTAGGACAATTTGTAACGGACACTCGTTCTGTTTCTTATTTTACGATTAGCATTGATGGGGAATTGGATTATATACCGGGATTGAATATGAGTTCTTATTCAACGGATATGTATCGTACGTTAAGTTTCGCAAATGATGAAGTAGTTACGATTGAAGATAATACACATACGTTTGAAATGCTTGTATATCCATATAATTGGCACAGTGGAACTAATTATATAGGTACATGGCGTGGTAAAGATACCAACAATAATAATGAGGTTTTTAGTGGTTGTGAACTACGTGTGACCGGTGCAACGGGAGCGTCTAATATTGGTAATCGTCAATGTGACTTGACATTGGCTAATCAAAATATAACGTTGCCGGCTAATCAATGGGTAAGGTTGACTATTACTTGTGACGGAACAAAAACGGGCCAGAATATTGAGATTGCTTATCGTTTATATATTAACGGTGAGGAAGTTGCTTCTGCAAAACCTACTAAACGTTGGGGACCATCCTCTTCTCAAAGATTCAAGGTGGGATATACGTTGACTGGTATTCAGTTTGGTAATACAAGTTCAAGTATGTATTTTGATGGTCTGATTTCTGATATTCGTATGTGGAAGAAGTGTCTGACGGCGGAAGAAGTAAAAGCTAACTTGCGTACAATAGCTTCTCCATCTTCGTCGGACTTATATGGCTATTGGAAATTGGATGAAGGAGAAGGAAATACATTGAAGGACAGTTCGGGCAATGGGCGTGATTTAACTTTCCCTGCTTCGGCAAATATCATTTGGAATGCAGAATTCAATGATTTGCCTCAAGATAATTAAAATGTGATTTTATATTGGGAGTTATTGTGTTTTTACGTAACTCCCAATATTAACTTAAAGAAATGATGATGAAACGTTTTATGTCAGCTTTGATCGTTTTACTGTGCTCTATTGTTGGCGTATGTGCTCAACAACAGGGAAAAACTGTATTACGTTTTGATACTACTACTTGGAATTTTGGTAATATTCAGGAAGTAGAAGGCAAAGTGAGTCATACTTTTCATTTTACTAATATACATACTTCTCCTGTTGTGATTGAAGAAGTGATTTCAACTTGTGGGTGTGCCATTCCTGTTTATAGTAAACAACCTGTAAAACCAGGGCATACAGGCACTATTACCGTAACTTTCGATCCTAAAGGGCGAACAAACTTTTTCTCTAAGAGTATAAGGGTTGTTTCTAATTCAGGGCAAAGTGTCAATACTCTTTGGGTAAAAGGTACGATAAATACAATGAATCGTATAGAGGATGAATATCCTTATTCTTTATCATCAGATATTCTGGCAGACCGAATGACTCTATCTTATGATCTGTTACAGCATAATGGGAGGCCAAAACAATTGGAAATTAGAATCTATAACCGATCGGATAAAATAGTCAGGTTGTCATACTCGCTGTTGGATAAGAGTGGATGTTTGTCGATATCTATGCCATCATCTCTTCAAGGTCGATCTTGTGCGACTATAAAAATAACAGCTTCTCCTTTAAAAGGCTTTTACGGTACATTTAAAGATAAGATTATTATTAGTGCCAATTCCGTACACAGTTCTCCTATACAAATCTTTGGTACAGTGATTGATGATATGAGAAAAGTAAGCACGGCAACTGCTCCCCGGATGAAGTGTTCACAATCTTATTTTAATTTGGGGAATATCTCATTAAAAAAGCATATTCAGAGAAAAGTTAAAGTTACTAATGAAGGGGCGAATCCTCTTATTATCCGCAAAATAGAATGTCCGGAATTTGTTTCTACTAATATTCGGGGTGAAAAGGTTTTGAAGCAAAATGAGTGTCTGGAGGTTCTGTTTGAATTAAATGTATCATCTTCAAACCATCTATTGGATGCAAAGGTCAAGTTGATAACAAATGATGCTCATCAGCCTGTACATACAGTTATATTTGAAGGAGAAATGGGTAAGTAGGGTTGAATATCTCTATTTGAAAGATTAGAAATACACTATAAATTAATTGAGTCATTTTACTGTATATAACATTATGATAAAACGATTGTATATTTTGGTGATAGTACAGATGGTATGTACTTTGGGGTTTACTCAATCCTCTCCCTCGTTACCTGCTTACAAAGATCCCAGTTTTTCAATAGATGTAAGACTTTCAGACTTACTTTCCCGCATGACTTTAGAAGAAAAGGTCGGTCAGTTACTTTGTCCTTTAGGTTGGGAAATGTATGAAATCCATGGTAGTGAAGTTCATCCTTCTGGAAAATTCAAGCAATTGATTAAAGAAAGGAATGTTGGAATGCTTTGGGCGACTTATCGTGCAGACCCGTGGACAAAAAAAACTCTGGCAAATGGACTTAATCCCGAGATGGCAGCAAAAGCAGGGAATGCATTGCAAAAATATGTGATGGAGAATACTCGTTTGGGAATTCCGATGTTTTTAGCAGAAGAAGCCCCTCATGGGCACATGGCAATTGGTGCTACTGTTTTTCCTACGGGTATCGGAATGGCGGCTACTTGGTCACCGGAATTAGTAAAAGAAGTTGGTCGAGTTATCGCTAAAGAAATTCGTTCCCAAGGTGGGCATATTAGTTACGGTCCCGTACTTGATCTGACCCGTGATCCCCGTTGGTCCCGCGTGGAAGAAACATTTGGTGAAGATCCTGTGTTGAGTGGTATTTTAGGGGCGTCTATGGTTGACGGTTTAGGTGGAGGTAATCTATCACAAAAATACGCTACCATAGCTACCTTGAAACATTTTCTGGCATACGCTGTGCCGGAGGGTGGACAGAATGGTAATTATGCTTCAGTGGGTATTCGTGATTTGCATCAGAATTTTCTTCCTCCTTTTCGTAAGGCAATAGATGCAGGGGCATTGTCTGTAATGACTTCATACAATTCGATAGATGGGATACCTTGTACGTCGAACCATTATTTGCTGACTCAACTCTTGCGTAATGAATGGAAGTTTCGTGGCTTTGTAGTTTCCGATTTATATAGTATTGAAGGGATTCACGAAAGCCACTTTGTTGCTCCAACCAAAGAGAATGCAGCCATACAATCTGTAATGGCTGGCGTTGATGTTGACTTGGGTGGGGATGCTTATACCAACCTTTGTCATGCAGTTCAATCCGGACAAATGGATAAGGCTGTGATTGATACGGCTGTCTGCCGGGTGTTACGGATGAAGTTTGAGATGGGCTTGTTTGAGCATCCTTATGTGGATCCGAAAATTGCTGCTAAAACAGTACGCCGTAAAGAACATATCGAACTGGCACGTAAAATCGCACAGTCTTCCATAACACTTCTCAAAAATGAGAATTCAATTCTTCCTTTAAGCAAGACGATAAATAAGGTGGCGGTAATTGGCCCTAATGCTGACAATCGATATAATATGTTAGGGGACTATACAGCTCCTCAGGAAGATAGTAATGTGAAAACAGTTCTTGATGGAATTCTAACAAAATTATCTCCTTCTCGTGTGGAATATGTACGAGGCTGTGCTGTTCGTGATACTACAGTGAATGAGATAGAACAGGCAATTGAAGCTGCCCGTCGCTCCGAAGTTGTAATTGTGGTTGTGGGTGGTTCCAGTGCCCGTGATTTTAAAACGAGCTATAAAGAAACAGGTGCGGCTGTAGCTGAAGAGGGTAGTGTAAGTGATATGGAGTGTGGAGAAGGATTTGACCGTGCCAGTTTATCCTTACTTGGTAGACAACAAGAACTATTGGAATCTTTGCAAAAGACAGGTAAGCCTTTGATTGTCGTTTATATTGAAGGTCGTCCTTTAGAAAAGAATTGGGCTTCGGAATATGCTGATGCACTACTGACTGCTTACTATCCGGGGCAGGAGGGTGGAAATGCTATAGCGGATGTTCTTTTTGGAGATTATAATCCTTCCGGACGTTTGCCAATCTCCGTTCCGCGTTCTGTAGGTCAGATTCCGGTTTATTATAATCAGAAAGCTCCTCGGAATCATGATTATGTGGAAGTGTCATCTTCTCCGTTATATAGCTTTGGTTATGGGATGAGTTATACCACTTTTGAATATTCTGATTTGCAGGTAGTGCAGAAATCTGCTCGTTGTTTTGAAGTCTCATTTAAAGTAAAGAATACAGGGAAGTATGATGGTGAGGAAGTATCACAACTTTATATGAGAGATGAATATGCATCAGTTGTTCAGCCGATGAAACAGTTGAAACATTTTGAACGTTTCCATTTGAAAAAAGGAGAAGAGAAAAAAGTTACTTTTGTTTTGACAGAGGAGGACTTTTTCTTGGTTAACTATACTTTGAAGAAAGTAGTAGAGTCGGGGACTTTTCAGGTAATGATAGGTAGTTCTTCTGATGATATAAGGTTAGAAAAATCTATTTCAGTAGAATAAGTTTCATCTTTTGAAAGTTGTTGCTTACTTTTATAAATCTTGATAAATAAAGAACAAAACTAATATTTCTAATTATATCAGCGAATGAACGTATTCAGATAGTACTAGTACACTGGAAATAATAAAGAGGGAATATTCCTTTTACGGAAATATCCTCTCTTTCTCACTTAAAAACCTAAACCTTTTATCTTAATTACTTGCTATTATAAGCCGTCAACATCCAAACCAATTTTTCCTGTTCTTTCAGATAATCGCTCATCATCGAAACGGTCACTTCATCTCCGGCTTGAGAAGCGATGGACAGAATTTTACGTTCTTCACCAATCAGATAACTGATACTCTGAAGGATATTGTTCAGTGCCTGTTCGCCGTTGCTCACCTTATCTACTTCACTGATATTCGCTACTTTCAAATAATCGCTGAATTTATTGGCAGGAGTACCGCCCAACATCAAGATACGTTCTGCAATTTCGTCTACCTTTTCGGCTGTGTCATCATACATCTTTTCGAATTGGCTGTGGAGAACAAAGAAATCATGTCCTTTGATATTCCAGTGGAAACCGCGGAGATTGGTGTAATACACTTGGAAGTCTGCTAATAGTTGTTGCAAAGATGCTACTACGTTGTTTGCTCCCGATTCATTCAATTTGATAAATTCTAAAGTTTTCATATTCTTTTTATTTTTAATGATTTATACTTGTTTTCTTTTTTTCTGTACTGCAAAGATAAGGCGGAAAATGCTTGTTGTCAAACTGAAAATTTCTATCTTTGCATAGATAAAATCTATAACTTAATAAGATTTGATAGATGACGATACAACAATTAGAGTATATACTGGCTGTAGACCAGTTCAGGCATTTCGCACGGGCAGCTGAATATTGTCGTGTGACGCAGCCTACTTTGAGTGCAATGATTCAGAAACTGGAAGATGAACTGGGAGTAAAGTTGTTCGATAGGACAGTGCAACCCGTTTGTCCGACACCCATCGGGCAGAAAGTGATAGACCAGGCTCGTGTGATTCTGGCGCAGGCAGCTCAAGTAAAAGAAATCATCAGTGAAGATAAGCAATCATTATCAGGCGTGTTCCGCTTGGGAGTATTATCCACTATCGCTCCTTATTTGCTACCCCGCTTTTTCCCTCAACTGATGGAGAAATATCCCGAACTGGATATTCGTGTCACGGAGATGAAAACCCAGGATATTCAGCAAGCTTTGCATGCCGGCGATTTGGATGCAGGGATTATTGCCAGTAAATTAGAAGACACATTCTTGACGGAAGAAACTCTCTTCTATGAGCAATTCTATGCTTATGTATCACGGAAAGAACCCTCGTTCAAACATGACATAATCCGCACTTCCGATATAACGGGCGAACATCTTTGGCTTTTGGACGAAGGACATTGCTTTCGTGACCAACTTGTCCGTTTCTGTCAGATGGAAGCGGTGAAGGTTAGTCAGATGGCTTATCGTTTGGGAAGCATGGAAACCTTTATGAGAATGGTAGAAAGCGGAAAAGGAATCACTTTTATTCCCGAACTGGCAGTGGCTCAATTGACGGAAGAACAGCGACAATTAGTACGTCCGTTTGCTATCCCCCGACCGACGCGGCAAGTGGTGTTGGCGACAAATAGAGATTTTATTCGTCACAGCCTGCTATGTGTTCTGAAAGAGGAAATAAAAGCTGCAGTCCCCAAAGAAATGCTTACTTTGCAGTCCATACAATGTTTGCTATAATAAATAGGAGATTGAGAGGATTCCGGAGAAATTCATAGGAGTGAAGTCATAGCTCGATCCTTGCTTGATAAATGTGTTTACGATGTGCTCCATGTGGTAGAGGCAAATATGATGTAAAAAAGTCCTTTGTTCATTTTATTGGCTTGTCTTTGCTTTCATTTTTGTATTAGTGGTGCTCGGCTCTACCGATTCGAAGAGGGGAGCGGGCAATCTGGCAGGACTTGCCATCGGTTTGACTCTTGTATTGGTACATATTGTATGTATTCCTATCACAGGGACTTCTGTAAACCCGGCACGTAGTATTGCTCCGGCATTATTCCAAGGAGGAGAAGCATTGTCGCAGTTGTGGCTGTTCATCATTGCTCCATTTGTAGGAGCTGCATTGAGTGCAGTTGTTTGGAATTATCTGGGAGATAAGAAATAACTCTTTTAGAAGAAAGAATATAAAGAAGAAAGTAAGAGGGCGGCAGTTTCACAACTACCGCCCTCTTTTGCGTAATTAATATATTATATTAAAAAAGAGTGTGTTTTGCACGTTTACATTAGATTTATAATCTTAGGGAAACTTTACTTCGTAAGTTTTCGGTCCGCCATATAAAGTGTTGACACGGATCCTTAATCCTTTTTTCCCTTCCATCCGGTTTTTAATCTTATCCAGTTTGAAAGATACATATCCTTCGCCCAGGCTTTGAGGATAATCACCTTCACTGTTATGACGGAATTCCAGATTGATATATTCGTCCTCCGCACTGTCTTCGTCAGCAGTGGGAGCAGACTCTTCTTTGTCGTTGATTACGAGATTCAGGAAATGTTTTTTATCTTCACTATGTGTTCCGTAATATTGGAATTCAATCGTCAGATATTTATTATCCTTATTGATCCACATATAAGTCGTGTTGATCTTATCATCTCCGATTTTCTCTTCGTCGTTGTCATCTTCACCCATTGTGACGATGTCTTTGGTTAAGATTGGATTGATACCTTTCACCTGAATATTAAGGTCGTATCCATTCACAGGCTCTTCCAACTCGTTGAATATCACAAAAGCTCTTTGTCCCTCCACCCAATCTTCATTGTTCCATCCTTGTGAGTTGCTGGGATACATCTTTTTCCCGTCATCCAAAGTGAAATAAAATTCCTTGCTATCCTGGCTAATCATATTGATGGTGCTGATAGCCAGAAGATCGGACGAATTATCATCGTCGTCCAAGCATGACTGGAGAATCGGCATGGTAGTCATAATAGCAAAGATAAAGGCAATGAATTTAAATTTCTTCATATACTTATTTAAGTTTTAGATTATATAAAATGGTTCCTTTGTATTGTGAAAATGCAATGGGATAGAAAATATTGCATTTGAATCTGTTAAAGAAACAAAAGTGATAAAAGAGTTGTTCTCTCTGTGCAGTATTTCTATC
>OMGJ01001485.1_pt1 | contig 10229 bp, 6 predicted proteins | sample 1645811 | NCBI WGS metagenome assembly OMGJ01 (sample SAMN05578589, study PRJEB25193) | human gut metagenome | biome: Human Microbiome; feature: human-associated habitat; material: feces | host: Homo sapiens | place: USA:Birmingham | reverse complement strand
AAAATGTGATTTTGAGGGCCTTTTTATCTGTAATGTCACACTATAGTGTGTTTACTGATTACCTTTGATTTTATGCACGTGCTGTTTAAATTTAGGACCATTATTGTTGGTTAGACGGAAATTCTTCATTTTACCAATGAATGGTTTATTTTCAGAACGAATCTTAGTCCAAGTTTGCATAGCTTCAGTCATGGCCTTTAAATCTTCTAATTGTTTATCATTTTTCTCGCGTAAAGCAGCAACATAAATATCAGTTTGCAAGCGATTGGTCAAGTTGATGTGATAATTTAACAGGTCTTGTGTTAAAGGTGCGTGACGATAAGAATTAAATAGTTTTTGAATAGTTTCCATAGCCTCGCGTACAGTTTGAGGTTGGACATAACGTTTTTTTGGTTGCATAATAAAATCCTTTCTTAGAATTTATTATTATTGTAACTCAATTTAAAGCTATGACCAAAAAAATGATAAACTAAAGATAAAATAAAACTTTGAGAGGTGAAATTTATGAGTTTAGGATTTATTTTAGGTGATGCTACTAAAAATCATCGTCAAGTATTGCTAGATCAAATTACTAACTGGCAAGCAGAAGATCCACAAGCTAAGATTTACTACATAGTTCCTAACCATAATAAATTTAGTGCTGAAGTAAAAGTATTAGATTATTTGAAAAGTCAACAAGCTAATCAAGACTTGTTTGCGACAAGTAATGTACAGACTTTCTCATTTACACGTTTAGCTTGGTATTTCATGAAAGATACTGCTACATATCAAGTTGATAGAATAACTAATGCTGGTTTGAATATGATTGTTTATCGTAGTTTACAAGAACATAGTGACGAATTGACAATTTTTAAAGGTGAACAGACACAGCCTGGATTTATTGCTCAATTGGTATCACAATTGATAGAACTACAACAATCTTGCATTACATATGATGATATAGAAAGAATGAAAGAAAATTTAAGCCAACAAGATACAGCTGATAGTGCAGAGTTGGAAGCCAAATTACATGATATAGCGATTATCTATCGTGATTTTATGCAGATGACGGACAGTAAGTATTTAAAACCTGCTGATATTTTGCCAAGTTTGACCCAGTACTTACAAAATGAAGATCTAAGCAATAGTTATTTTATTATCGAGGGATTTTCACAATTCACAGCTCAGGAACAAGCTATAATTTCGGTATTGATTCAACGAGCCAAAGAAGTAAGAATTGACTTAATTTTGAATCGTGATGTAACTGATATTGAAGATTTAAGTGACAAGCAGTCGTTATTTTATCGATCAGAACGCACTTACTATTTACTTTATCAACAGGCTAGAAAAGCACAGGTAAAAATTCTGAATGATGTTTATCCACAGGAATTACGTGTGGAAACTCCTGAATTACAATCCTTGGCTAAATATTGGAAAGAATCCACAGATTTAAAACCAATTAATGTTGAAAAAATTGGGGATAATCATAATTTGCAAGTCATAAAAGCTGATACAAGAATGACTGAAATAAAGGAAATAGCCACAAGAATAAAGCAAATGGTCGCTTTGAAAGACTATCGTTATGCAGATTTCTTGCTATTGACGCCGGATTTGAATAAGTATCGAAATATCATTGAACCTATTTTTAATGACTATAAGGTTCCAATCTTTGTGGATTTAGCTAAGAAGATGATTGATCATCCACTTGTGGAATTGTTGACAGCTTTATTCAATGTGAAAGCACGTCACTATCGTTATGTGGATATGATGAGGCTTTTAAAAACTGAATTGTTAATTCCCAAAACAGAATATGGTTATTTAGGAATTAAACAATTCAGACAAGATTTAGATTTAACTGAAAACTTGATCTTAAAATTTGGTTTTGAAGGAAGTCAATGGCTACGTAAAGATGATTGGGTATATTATCGCTTTGGAAGTTCTGACTTTGGTACTCAAACTGATGTCCAAGAGAAAATAACTAAGCAAGTTAACGTTATTCGTCGTTATATTAAGGAAATTTTACCACCATTTTTCAAGCAATTGGATGAAGCTGAAAATGGTAAAGAAGCGGCACAAATTTTGATGAACTTCTTAATTACCAATGGGGTTCCAGAACAGTTGATTAATTGGAGAAATCAAGCACTAGAACAAGGTGACATGGTGATGGCAGATCGTCCCGAACAGGTGTGGAACCTATTTTGTGCATTAATGGATGAATATGTAGATACTTTAGGAGACCTATCATTTAAGGAAGAAGATTTCTTGAACTTACTACAAACAGGATTTGAAGGAGCTACTTATCGCCAAGTTCCATCAACACTTGATCAAGTTATTATTTCTGAAACAACTGCGACACAAATGAATGATAGAAAAGTAACATTTATCTTTGGTGCTACGGACTTAGTAATGCCAAATCGTATTCAAAATACAATGTTACTGACAGATATGGATAGAGAATTAGTTCAAGGAACACTAGATGATGAGAAATATTTATCTGACACTGCCGAAGGACGAATGGCAGCAGAACCATTTATGAACTATTTAGCATTTATGACACCTAGGGAAAGATTGTACTTCTCTTATCCAGTTGCTGGAGTCAATGAAGATGGATTAAGAATGTCTCCATACGTAAATCGCATCATGAAACAATTTGATTTACCACTGTATGAAGCTAATAGTGAACCAACATTGGAAGATAAAAAAGTCTTGAAATTTGTGGCAACTAAACGGACGGCTTTGAGCAATTTAATTGGAGTAGCTCGTCAAGCTAAAGGGCAAAAGCAACCTTTACCTGTAATGTGGAGATATGTCTATCAGAAGTTACAAGAAGATGCTACTTATCGTAGACTTACGCGTAAATTGATGGCAGGGATCGAATATAGTAACATTCCTGAAAGATTAAAGACAGAATACGCAGAAAAATTATATGGTAAGACTTTGAATACCTCTGTATCTAAATTTGAGGAATTCTTCAAAAATCACTATGCCTTTTTCTTAAAGTATGGATTGAAATTAAAAGAACGTGACGTGTTTGAATTATCACCAGCTAATACAGGTGAATTCTATCATATGGCCTTAGATAAACTATTGAAGACTCTTAAACAAGATAAAGTCTCAATTGCTGATATAAATAAGCCTCAGTTTGACTCATATCTTCAACAAGTTCTAGGTGGCATGGAACAATTACCACAATTTCAAATTTTACAAAGTTCAAACAGAATGCAATTTATCTTGAAGCAACTTGGAGCTACTGTAAGTCAGATGGGATGGGCTTTACATAACCAAGGCCAAAGAACGAAAATGCGTCCTTTAGAAACTGAAGTATTGTTTGGACACGTAGGAACAGAAAATGGTTTGAAGGCTTTGACTTATGATTTAGGTAATGGTCATAAGGTTAATGTCCGTGGAAAGATTGACCGAATTGATCAGATGATTATAGACAACCAACGTTACTTAGGAATTGTTGACTATAAATCAAGTAGCCATAAATTTAATTACCAAGATGCCTACTATGGATTGGCTTTGCAGATGTTGACATATTTAAATGCCATGTTACAAAATACAGACTTATTGCTTGATTTAAATACTGGAGAAGAGATTAAACCAGCTGGAGCAGTTTATATGCACTTGCAAAATCCAGTTATCAAGCAAAAAGATATTTTGAAAAATCCATATAGCGAAGTATTGTTGAAACAAAATAAATACGATGGCTTAGTCTTAGATGATCAAGAATTGCTAAGTAATTTAGATACATCAATTGAAAAATCTGGTAATTCTATCGTATATCCTGTTAGAAAATATGCAGATGGTCATTTTGGAGGAGTTAAGAATAGTGGTAATGTAATCACATTTGATAATTTAATGTTACTTCTAAAACGAAATGAAGAATTAATTCAAGAAGCCGCAAAACTTATTTTTGCTGGTGATGTGGCATTAAATCCAGTTCTATGGCCAGATAGACGATCAGCATTACAATACTCACCATATAAGGCGATTATGCAATTTGATGAACTCTTAGGGAATCAATATTATCGTTTACCAAAAGAAAATACCGCTGATATTCTCCAAAAATTAGCACAAGAAAATTCAGCAGAAAGTGAGGTTTAAACTAATGGCGAATGGATTTAAGTTTACACCTGCTCAACAGAAAGCAATTGAAGATACAGGGAAAAACATTTTAGTAGCTGCTTCAGCTGGATCTGGTAAAACAAGAGTCTTGGTTGAACGTGTTATTAATAAGATCAAACAAGGAGTAAGCATTGATGAATTATTAGTGGTAACTTTTACGGAAGCTGCAGCTAAGGAAATGAAAGAAAGAATTCAAATTGCTTTGCGTAAGGAATTATCAACGACTGACTCTGAAGAAGAAAAGCGTAGATATCTAACTCAGTTATCAAAATTAAATGTAGCCAATATCTCAACATTACACGCATTTTGCTTGCAGATAATTAAGCAATATTATTATGTAATCAACTTAGACCCAATGTTTAGAATGCTAACAGAAGATACTGAAGTTGCGTTGTTACAAGAAAATGTATGGGATGATTTGCGTGAAAAATGGTATAGCAAAAAAAGTCCAGAATTTGAAAATTTAGTAATCAATTTTTCTAGCGACCGTAACGATGATGGTCTAAGTGAATTAGTGATGAAAACTTATCAATTCGCTAATGCCAATCCTAATCCAGAAGAATGGCTAAATAATTTAGTAAATGAATATGAGTTAGGTGATCAACCTTTGATGGAAAGTAATTTCTATCAAAATAAGATAAAGCCTAATATTTTAGATCAAATTCAATTAGCTAAAGACAATTTAAAACAAGGAATGGATGAAGCTAATAAGATAGGGTTAGAAAAACTCTATCAAACATTTGAACAAGATTGCGTAACAATTGATGAGTTACAAGATTTTGTAGTTGGATGTAAGGAATGGAATAATTTAAAGACAACTTTACAAAATTTCAAGTTTAAACGTGCTAAATCTGATAGAGGTCTAGATGATGATCAGAAAAAGCAAAAAGAAAGAATTAACAAGACTTTACGTGATGGCAGTAAAAAGATTATAGAAGATCTAAGTGTTAAATATTTTGCTTTACCTGAAGATGAGATCAAAGAGCTAACCCAAAAATCCAAACAAATTGTTGAAACTTTAAGTGAAGTTGTAAAGGAATTTGGATCAGAATTCAGTAAAGAAAAACGTAGAAGACATGTACTTGATTTTAGTGACTTGGAACATTTGACACTACAAATCCTAAACACTGATACTCCTGATGGTAGACGAGTTAAGGAAAGATTGAAAAACAAGTTTAAAGAAATCATGGTTGATGAGTACCAAGATACTAACCAACTCCAAGAAACGATTTTAACAACGATTGCCCACAAGAATCCTGGCAATATGTTCATGGTAGGGGATGTAAAGCAATCTATCTATGGTTTCCGTTTGGCAGATCCGGGATTATTTTTGAAGAAGTATCAAAGCTTTGCAACTGATGATAACAATGACGAGCGAATCATTCTTGCAGAAAACTTCCGTTCAATGGAAAATGTAACAGCATTTACTAACTTAATATTCTCTCAATTGATGGATGAAAAAGTGGGAGAAATGGCATATGATGAAGATGCTCGCCTGGTTTATGGAGCAAAATATTATCCAGAAGAAACCCCTATAAAAGCTGAAGTTTTGGTATATGAAAGTGAAGATTCTAGTCAAGAAAGCGATGACGAACCTGTAAATGAGGACTTTTCAATTGATAATAAAGCTCAAGGCCAAATTGTCATGACCGCCAAGAGAATTAAAGAATTAGTTGAAAATGGAGAAAAAATCTATGATAAGAAACAAGGGGCTATTAGGCCAATCGAATACCGAGATATTGCAATTTTAGCTCCAACTCGTAAGAATAACTTGATTTTGACAGAAGAATTTAAGCGTCTAGGAGTACCAATTTTTGTTCCTGATGCACAAAATTATTTCCAAACAACTGAATTAAAAATAATGATGTCATTCTTACAAATAATTGATAATCCTTACCAAGATATTCCTTTAGTGGCAGTGTTACGTTCACCGATTGTTGGGCTAAAAGAAAATGAACTAGCTTATCTTAGAATTAATGATAAAACTGGTGATTATTTCCAAGCGGTAGAGAGTTTCTACGATAATTTTGAAGTTGAGAAAGCTTCAGCATTTGCTCAAAGTTTATATGAAAAGATCGCAATTTTCTTGAAGCAATTAACTGAATTTAGAAATATGGCTCAACAAAATGAGTTAGCAAGTTTAATTTGGAAAATATATGAAGAAACTGGTTTTCTTGATTATGTTGGAGGAATGCCAGGTGGATTGCAACGTCAAGCTAACTTACATGCTTTATATGAAAGAGCTGCAGAATATGAAGAAATGAGTTTTAAAGGTTTATTCCAATTTGTGCGTTTCATCAATAAGATGCAGACTAAAAACAAAGATTTGTCAGAAGCTATAACGCAAGTTTCTGATGATGCAGTTACAGTTATGACTATTCATGGTAGTAAAGGATTGGAATTTCCAGTTGTTTTCTTATTGGATGCTACTCACAAATTTAATGTGGGAGATTTGAATAAACCATATTTGTTGAATGCAGATGATGGAATAGGAATTTCTTATCTTGATCCTGATACTCGAGTAAAGACAGATACTTTGATGAAAGTAATTGCCGGTGAACAAGCATTGAAGAAATTAGCAGCTGAACAAATGAGATTGCTATATGTAGCCTTAACCCGAGCAGAACAGCAATTATTTATCGTTGGTTCATATAAAGATAAAAATGAAGCTTTGAGTAAGTGGAAGAAAGCTACGCAAAGTGAGTCCTTAGTTTTGAATGCAGGTATTAGAGCATCAGTTAGAAACTTTATGGACTGGATTGGTATGTGTCTAACAAGAAGTGAGATCTTTAAAGAAGTTGATGATACAGTAGATGCAAAAGAACCGGCATATATAGGTGAATTACCAGTAAAATTTGAAGTTAAATTTTATAGTAATCAAGATCTACGTGGAGAAAATATTACTTTAGATGAGAATAGTGAATCTTGGTTAAAACAACAGCTTAAGAAGATAGAGGAGCAAGAACCTTTAGAAATTAATGACAAGCAATATAGAATTATTGATAAAATTCTACAAAGTAAGTATCCTAATGAATCATTAGCTAAAACGACTGCTTACCAAGCTGTGTCAGACTTAAAACGAGCTTTTGATGATCCAGATAATAATATGATGCAAAGCCTGGAAATTGATTGGCAAGATCAAGTACCTCAAGGCATAAATAGATATGTGCAAAATGAGTTGAGTTTACCTAAGTTTATGACGACAAAAGTAAAGGTATCTCCTGCACAAGTAGGTACTGCAACACATCTACTGTTACAAAAATTACCACTTGATGATGAGGTAACGCTTGAAGAATTAATGCAATTACTAGCACAGTTGGTAGAAGATAAATTAATAACATCAGAAGTAGCTAAGGAAATTAATTTAAATCAAATTAAGGTGTTTTATACTAGTGATCTAGGTAGAAAAGTTCTAAAGAATAAAGATAAAGTAAAACGAGAATTACCATTTGCGATGATTATACCTGCTGGGAGATTATTTAGTAATGTGGATAATGATGTAGAGCAGCCAATCTTAGTTCATGGTATTATCGACGGATTAATTGAGTTAGATGATGAAGTTATTATCTTTGATTATAAGACTGACCACCATACTTCCGAAGATAAGTTGATTGAAAATTACCGTGGACAATTAAACTTATATGCAATGGCGGTTGAAAGCATGTTGAATAAGAAAGTTTCACAAAAAATCATATATTCTTTAGATCTAGGAAAAAGCATTGTTCTTTAAAGTTGTGGTAAAATGGAACTACTATTCTAGTAGTAAAGGATGAGTGAAATGTCTAAAATATGGAAAGTCCTGCAATGGGTAATAGTGGTTGTCTTGATGGTTGTAGGGTTAGCTTTAATTTTTAACGAGCAAATTAAAAGCTATGTGGTTAACCACATGAGTCAAACTGCTATTAGTAAGCCGGTTGACACTAAGACAAAACATAAAGGAAATTTTGACTTTGAAAGTGTTAAAGCCGTTGATATTAAAGGGGTTAGTAAAGCAACTCAAGATGATACTGCTGCAATTGGAAAAATTGCGATTCCAAGTATCGGTTTAAAGCTTCCTATTTTCTACGGATTAGATAATAATAACTTAATGCGTGGAGCTGGTACAATGAAGGCTGACGAAAAAATGGGAGCTGAAAATAACTATGCAATTGCCGGACACCATATGGAAGATCCTAATATCTTATTTGGACCTTTGAGTAAGGCTAAAATTGGCAAAAAAATATATTTAACTGATGAGAAGAAAGTTTATGTATATAAGATAACCAAGAAAACAGTTGTAGACGAAACTCAGGTTAAATGGATTGATGATGTTCCTGGTGAAAGCTTGGTAACATTAGTAACTTGTGCTTCAGGTACAGAAGGAGAAGTCAATCGAATTATCATCCAAGGATCATTGGTAAGTACTGAAACAGCAAGTAAGAGTAATTTGAAATATTTTAATGATTAATAATAATGCAATCTATCAGAAGTTTTCTGGTAGATTGTTTGTTTTTAAAATTAATTTGCTTGCTAAAGATGAAATAAAGCACTATTCTAGTATATAGGAATAAAAAAATCGGGGGAAATTCAGGAGAAGCTGAATGAAAGGAAAAATGGGAATATTTAAACAAAGTAAAATACAAATTATATCTTTGATATCGTTGGTAGCAATGATATTACTATTAATATTAGGTGGAAATATTGCAAAAGCTGATGATGTTAGCAGTTCTAGCAGTAGCTCTACAAGTGAGACATCATCAAGTGTAGTTGTTGAGAGTCAAGATTCTTCAAATGTTTCACGTGAAACAAGTAGTTCTGCTACTAGTTCCAACAGTTCCAGTAGCGTATCGTTAATTAGTGGAAGTTCTAGTTCAGTTCAGGGAAATGCTACTTCAAAAGAAAATACGCAAGTCTATGTAGTAGCAACAGTTGATAATTCTAAGGCTAATAATACAGATAAAGATACTGATCAACAAGCAGATGCTAGTTCAGTTGAAGTGGTAGTAGCTGATAACGAAAGTCAACCTAGTGAGTATGCTAGTGTAAAAGTTAGCAATAAGAATGTAAAGAAACATTCTGAATTATCAATGCCTAAGATAGAATCCACTAATAACTTTCCTAAAACTGGAGATAACGCTAAAGAATGGTTGCCAGTCTGGGGTGCAGTTGTTCTAGCAGTTGGAAGTATCCTAGCAAGTATTTTATATGCACAAGAGAAAGAAGGTAAATAATATGGCTAAGAAAGTAGCGGTATTAATTGCAGATGGTTGTGAAGAGATAGAAGCACTAACTCCTGTCGATGTTTTACGTCGTGCCGGAATTCAATGTGATATGGTAGGATTAGACAGTTTAGACGTGATGGGTGCTCATCAAATTGCATTAAAATGCGATAAAGTTTTAGATGATTCATTATTAGATTATGATTTAGTAACTTTACCTGGAGGAATGGGTGGAGCAACTAGATTAAGAGATAGTGAAAAGTTACAAGCTTTAATGGTTAAGCGTGATGAACAAGGTAAGTGGAATGCTGCAATGTGTGCTGCACCAATGGCACTAGCTAAGTATGGATTACTTAAAGGTCATGATTATACTATGTTCCCTGGTATGCATCAAGAACATGGCGATGCAGAAGGTAGATTCCATGAAGATATGGTAGTAGTTGATGAAGCAGCTCGTTTAGTAACTAGTCGTGGACCAGCAACAGCTATGCCATATTCATTTAAGTTAGCAGAAGTTTTAGGAGTCGATACAAGCAAACTTCGTGAAGCGATGCTTTATAATTTCTTATTGGATCAAAAATAATTAAAATCAAAAATCATCATTATTCAACTGATTTAGTTAAATAATGATGATTTTTTTATTTAGTCATGAAATTATAAATTTCTTCAAGCGAATCAGAGAATAGAAGTTTATTTCTATCTTCAGTTGTTAAGAAACCTTCTGTAACCATGTGATCGAAGAAATCAGCTAATTTGTCATAATAGCCATTAACATTATAAAAAGCACAAGGGTTAGGATTTTGGCCAACTCTTGCCCAAGAGAAAGCTTCACTGATTTCTTCTAATGTTCCTGGACCTCCAGGTAAGGCTAAACAAGCATCAGCTAAAGAAAGCATCTTAGCTTTTCTTTCATCCATTCCTCCA
>OMGJ01001482.1_pt1 | contig 10242 bp, 10 predicted proteins | sample 1645811 | NCBI WGS metagenome assembly OMGJ01 (sample SAMN05578589, study PRJEB25193) | human gut metagenome | biome: Human Microbiome; feature: human-associated habitat; material: feces | host: Homo sapiens | place: USA:Birmingham | reverse complement strand
TTGGAAAACCTCTAACGAGGTTTACCACACTTCCAACACCCCTCCGCTCACCCCCTTTTTCCCCTCCGACTTTCTCCCTTTCAGAGAGAGAAAATATAGGTTGGGAGTACCCTTACAGGGGGCTTAGATTATCAATACAGCAATTCCCTATTTTCAGTTGTTATTATAGCCTGTCCGAAAGAGATTTTCAAGCCCTCCGGACAGGCTTCTTTTACAGCTCCATGCCGCCCATTCCTCGCTGGTGCTGCTGTTGCTCCTGCTGCTGCCCGATCTCCGGATCGGGCAGCAGCTCCCTCGCCTTTTCAAGCAGAGGACGCAGACGCTCCGGCAAGTGTTCTTCCAAGAAGTCCAGCATCCGACCGATGCCGTCCGTCAGACGCTCGGTGAAGCTGCGTTCCTCCTGCAGCTCGGATTGCAGATAATAGTTTTCATCGCGCAGCCTCCGGTTTTCCTGTTCAAGCCTCTGCTGCCGCTGCGCTTCTTCCAGCCGCTTCTTCATGGACGGCACCTGTGACCGCAGACGGGTGTTTTCCTCCGTCAGCTCCTGTACCTTGTGCCGATCCGTCACGCTGCGCAGTGCCATTTTCTTTAGCTGCTCGACCTGATCCACCGTCACGCCCTTTACTGCCCCTGTGAGCGTCTTTTCCGGCTGAATATCATGCAGGGGTGCATTTACCCTGTCAGCCTCCTTTAAGAGCCGCACAGTGCCTTTCAGAGCGTCCCGCTGCCGTTCCAGCTCAGCAACCTCCCGCTCTACTGCCGCTGTCTGCTGCTGCACCGCTTCCAGCCTCGCAGCCGCTTCCTTGAACTGCGGCAAGTCCATGTGCGGTCTGTTCGTGCCGAGAGAGATAATTTCAAAATCGTGCCGCTGGGCGATCTCCGTCAGAGCTTCTTTCTCCCGTTCCATCCACGCCGCCCATTCGGTCTGCTTTCTGCCGACACCGACAAACCCCTGCTGCTTCAATGCCTGTTTCATAGATACCCTTGTAGAAAGTCCTCTTGACTGCTCCGTTGCCACAGGGATAAAATCGACATGGAGATGGGGCGTTGCCTCGTCCATGTGCAGCACCATATTGAACACCCGCAGATGGGGGTTGCGTTCTGCAAAAGACTCCGCAAAATCTTTCAGAGCTGCCGCCGCCCGTTCTCCGTCCGGTGTACCGCACCCACAGTCGCTCATGTTGCCGATCTGGAAGATCGCTTCATGGAACAGCTTTTCCTGTTTACTCTGCCGGATATGCTCATAGTAGTCCGGTATCTTATCTCTCGTTTTGGTTTTCTTTGCGTTGTAGGCTGCGAGAGCTTCATCAAAGACCATATGATAGACCTGCTTCAGATCCTCGTTGCAGAAAACAATGTTCTGCTCCGTCCGGCTCCGGTCTACATTCGCCGCTGAGAAGCTGCGGTTGTTGTGCCGGATGCTCCCTGCACCTGTCATACCAGAAATCGTAACTCCCATAAAATCGCCCCCTTTCCGCTTATTCTTCCGTCCTCTATTTTATCATAAATTTCCGCTAAAAACAACCTCTTTGTTACTTTCTGGTGAGAAAGTAACGCAAAAGCACTTTCACACCCCATCGGTGCAGCGGTGTGAAAGTGCTTTGCGCCCCTAAAGGGGAGGGGTTGCCGGAGCTGCTTCACTGCCGGCTCGTGCCTGCTGCTCTGCCAGCTCCGGAGGGGCGCTGCCCCTGCCGTCTGCGGACGGCTCCCCGAACTTCATCCCACCGATAAACTGGAATTTGTAATTACATTCCATACATATTGGCATTCTTTACAAGTACTTTATCACCCTTTTCTAATTGTTCCTTGGAAATTCCTCGTAACCCAAGTCCAACATGCTCTGTTTTATATCCACAACCATTTGCTTTTCGTTCTTTTGTATGTACATCGACAGTAGTAATTCTGGTTTCTAAGATATCTCCATTTGCTTTATAAATACATGCATTTTCCCCTTCTCTGCACATCCCTGTTAATATGTTTCCTGTGGCAACTGTTCCAACTCCCATAATTGTAAATATATCATCAATAATCAATTCAAAATCTTCTTTTAAACACGATGGAACATCTAATCTGCTCATGTATTCTGTTTCTCGTTCTTTTTTGCTTTTACCAAATAATCCCATGGTATTCCTCCTTTAAAACTTCCGATTTGTCGTTCTGTTTAGTCCCCAAAGAACCTACTAAACCAGCTACGCTTTTGAACCGGTTCTGTCTCACGCTCCGGCTGATCGGCTCCGGCCTTGCCGGAAAGAAGCTGCTGATGCATCGTCCCAGCATGGAGAGCCTGGGCCGCTGCCGCAGTCTGCTGTGCCGTCACCAACGCCGAGCTGACCTCCGCCAACCTTGCGTTCAGTTCCTCGATCTGCTTGTCCTTTACAGCAAGTTGCTCGCTTTTCCGGTCTAATTCTCCCTGCAGCATAGCGATCAAAGTGGTTTCGCAAGTTTCGCAACTTGCTTTCGCCGGTTGCGAAACTTGCTTTCGTTCAACACCTAAATAATGCTGATATATGGCGGTTTTTTGACTTTCGCTGATTGCGAAACTTCCTTTCGCATCTTTCGCAACATGGTTTCGCCTACACCATGCACGAACTGCCTGTTCCGACACGCCACATTCTATTGCAATTTCCGTTATTACACCCGCCAAATATCATCACCACTCTTTCATCCAGAGTTAATCTCAAAACAAATCGCTATGAGATCCCGTCCTTATCAATTTCAAAATCAAAGTCTGCCGAACAACTTTATAGACCAACAGCCAGTCCGGCTCGATGTGACATTCTCTCATGTCCTTATAATTTCTGGAATTAGTGAGAGCATGATCTCGATACGCCTCCGGCAACGGCTGCTCGTTACACAACAGCGTGATCACTTCCTCCAACTTCTTCGGATCGCAGCCTCTCTTGATCGCAAGCTTGTAATCTCGTTTGAACTGCCCCGAAAACTCCGGCTTAAGCATTCAGCGCCTCCATCAGATCTGCAACGCTATCAAACGGACCATACATATCCTCTCCCTTTTCTGCCGCCTCCATCGCCGCATAGGTAACAGCATTCGGCTCGTCAACCTTGACTTCAAAGGGAAGTCCATGACACCTAAGTGCCTGTCGATAAAAAATACCCGTTGCCGTACTCAAATCCATTCCGAGGGACTTAAAGAGAGCTGCCGCCTGTGCTTTCAGCTCCGGCTCCATTCTTATCGTCATATTTCCTTTAGCCATAATAGCACTCCTTTCCTCGTCATTTTTAGCTTGCACTAATATTATATTCAATATTCGTGACATTTACAAGTGCATTGCAAATGTTTTTTTGCAACTTTTCTATGAACAGTGCTTTCTATATGGTAACACCGCAGCGTGTACATTTAGGGGGTGAAAAAGCCTTATTTCGCGCGGTTTTCAAGCCTCGTTTTCGGTGGGGTAATATAAAAACCCTTACCCGCCCCGAAAACGCCTTGTAGGGCGTTTCTGGGGCGTTTACAGCCCTTTCTTAAATTCCTCCACCAACAGATCGCTCAAAGCCTGTGATGGGCGTATTTTGACCGTTATATGCCCCTCCGGTACGGTGTCCCACCATTTGCGGATCGTTTTCGGATCAAGTCCGGTGTCCCTATGACAATCGGCCTTGCGTCCCTCTGGATGCTCCTGCCGCCACGCATAGACTTGCGCTTTCTTTTCTTCTGCCCCTTTTCTTCTCCATGTGCCGCCAGGATAATCCACTTCCTGCACCGCCCTTGCTCTTTTCAAATGCTCTTTCTGTGATCTACCATTCCTCTTGTTGCGCTCGATGCGAACATCGGTCAGAGCTTCAATATCGGAAATCGTGAAATTGTAATACTCCTTGTCGTAGGCTTCCAGCGCACTCCGTATATCTTCCTCGGTCAATGCGTTCTCATGCTTCACCATCTGCAGATCATCAAAAGCCTCTTTCATATCCTGCCGGAGCTGCTGCTTCGACACACCGCATTTGTAAGCATAGATAGCAAGGCACATCAAAAAGAAATACCGATGCCCGCCCTTTATCTCTCCGATCTGCCGCAGCCACCAATGGTAGAGCGCATACGGATCATCACCATGCACCTTTCCGGCAATATCCCACTTCTTGCGTCCTTTCTCGCCTCTCACAACAACACGCTCATACCACTCCGGATATGCCTCCCTCGCCTCAGCTCGTGTCATTTTGGATGGGCTGAAAGGCTTATTGACATCCACCCTGTTTTCTGGCTTTGCGTAGGCGTTCAGATAATCCAGCGTTACCCGTTCTCCGGTACGGAAAGCGACCAGCTCCGTCCCATGCTTGTCATTGATGCTGCCCACCATGCGGAAGCTCTGATTGATGGATTGATACTGGATCGCCTTGACCTGCGAAGTGCTGCCATACTCCCATAGCCGGAAAGTGAGGTCATATTTCAGACTTTTAAGCTGAATTTTTATATTCGGGTATAGGTCAATCGGCTGCTGGAAAACATAGTAGATATGCAGCCCTGTCCCCGACAGAACGAGGAAAGTCGGCATCGGCAACCGGCGCACTCGCTCCGGATCGCCGCCAAAGCGCAGAAAGAGGTTGCGCAGCTCGGCAAGACCTACGCCATCCAGATCGAAGATCAGAGCATACATCCGCTGGGCGTTCTCCAGCCTGTTCTCCTTTCTGCGATATGCAAGACCGCTGCACAAAGTAAGGCTGTTCCCCTCGACAAACTCCATGTAATCCTGTTCCCATGTGTCGTTATACATCTTCCTGCGCCGGAGCTTCTTATCCTCGCTCTGTTCGTCCCGATACAGATACACAGCGTTCGGATGGGAAAAATCCGTGTGCCGTTCTCCGGAGTTCTCATTGTCCGGAAACAGCTCTTTATAAAACTCATAGCCTCCGACCTCCGGATATTGTGCGCTCAAATACTCGTAGCAGCCTCGATAATTCTCGGTCATATTACCACCTCACAAAAGAAAAAGTACCAAAAAGAAAATCCGCTGCGGCGGGGATCGCCTGCGGGCGGGAAGGGGGAAAAGGGGGAGCAAAAGAGCGGCGGCTACGCCGCCTTAAAGAGAAAGTCACCTCCCCCTTTTCCCCCTCGCTGCGGGTCATTGAAAGTGCCGCCACTATGGAAAACCCGATGGGTTTACCACAGTGGCTTGGAAAACCTCTAACGAGGTTTACCACACTTCCAACACCCCTCCGCTCACCCCCCTTTTCCCCTCCGACTTTCTCCCTGTCCGAGAGAGAAAATTAAAAGATTTCCTGAGGGCCTAACGGCCTTAAAGGGGGCATATATTATCAATGACTTAATTCCCTATTTTTTTGTAGCCCCCATTTTCCCCCTCTCTCCAGCTACGTATAGCCCCTCCACACGGCATATATTATCAATGAGTTTTTTCCCTATTTTTGATTGTCATTATAGCCTGTCCAATGGTCTTTTTCAAGGTCCATGGACAGGCTATTTTATCGCAGCCTCAAATCGTTTGGAATCCGTTTCAGCGCCCTGGTGTGGAAAAATTTTACTTCCCAGTAGCCATACCTTCCATTCATTTGAAAATAAAATTCAAGAGCAATATTATACTTCTCCGGCTCCGAACACCACTGATGATCGTCTACCATAAGGTATTTCAACAATAGGCCGGGCGTGGCTCTTATAGATGGCCGTGGCATACTCGGCCCGGTAGCCATGAATATCGGCGCTCTGGTGGACGTGCTGCCACACCTTTTCTTCCGCCGGCGTGTTCCTGATGCGCTCCACGATCTGTTCAATATTCGGGCCGACGATGGGGCTTACTCGCTCCCTGCCGCCCTTTCCGTTGCGGACGTGGGTAAAGTAGTCCTCCCGGAACATGAGCGCGTCCTTGAGCATTCCCAGGCGTTTCTCAGCGTCCGGCGTCAGCTCCGCCGGTAGGAGCTTCTTCAGCTCGGAGATCTCTGCCTCGATCTGCGCCCTGGTCATGAGATCCTTCCCTCGAAGCTCCTGCAGCTCTTTCCGTCTCAGCCCTGTCCCCTGGCAGAACTTAATCAGACCGTCATTATTGGTCTTGGAGAAGTGCTTGTCTCGTACCCGGACGCCGCGGCTCCGTTTGATATTCACTCTCTGCTTCTTGGGTGCCTTGAAGAAATCTTCATCATCCGGGGCAATCCCGTACAACTTCCCCATGGCTGACCGCTGCACTCCTATCGTCCAGGCAGAGAGACCCCGGTCCACGCCGTCCTGCAACCACTCGCCCACATACTTCCTTGCCTTTTTCAGTGTGGTACATTCCGGGTGGTGCTCCTTGATGTACTTGATAAAGTATTTTGTGTGCTTCCAGTAGCTCTTGTAGGTATTGAAGGAAAATATCTTATCTCTGTCGGCTCCCTCCGACTTGGCCGCCCGTCGGCTCTCGCCAAAGGCTTGCATACTGTTCAGGCGTTCATAGGCTTGCTGGTGGAGATCCTTGGAGTACGACTTGTTTCGCCGGCCCATGGTCCCTCCTTCTCCCATATATAGATTTATATTTTCATAGTAAAATATAAATCTATTTTTCATTATTTCTATTTATCTATAAATCAATATTTCCTGTTTTCTATGAGTTCAAGCTAAGCCGCCTCCTGCCAGCTCCATTGGGAGACTCGACATTTGGCAAAATACACTTTTTAACGTCTTATGTGTGACGGCTTTGGGATTGCTCCCTACACTTTTTTACACTGCTTATGTGTGCAGCCCCATTTATTCAGCTCTACGGCAGTTGGAGATCTGTCGGCCCATTTTAGAGGTGGGTGGCTCTCCGGAAGATCTACAGTATTCCGGCTGCTATCAAAGGGTGGATAGGGACACGATACATTTTGCTTACCCATCACTTTCAAAAGGATTACTCATGGTGGGGTCCATGGTGCACTTTCCAGTTCACAAAGGTTACTACGGCAAGCCCGCGCACCATATAGGAGTATCAACCCTAAATGGCTTCTGATTAGCAAACTGCTAAACCCCTGACCGGCAGCTCCCGGCCAAGACGCTCTGGGCCTAATTACTATTTACCCTCGCCCAGACGAGCATGGAATCTATGCTGCAGCTCCCGGCCATCGCCGTCCGTAGACGCTCTATCCAGCCTCCTTTCCATCGGAGCCGCTGATCGACGTCGAGCCGATCCGCAGTCTCAACTACTATTTTCCTCCATTTTCATGTTACCATAGTAGAATCAGGTTATCAACATATTCAGAAAAATAACCGTATACCGGTTTACCCGTTCATGCGTGGCATAACGGGTAAACCGGTATTATTTTTACGTACAAAGAAGGTGCGGCGATCATCGCCGCACCTTTATCAATACTTCACATAACCAGAAACTGAAATCACATTGCCTGAATTATTTCTTATTGCCAATTTATAATTTCCTCGCGTCTCTATTCTAATAGTCTTGTCAATACTCCCATTTTTTACATTGAAGTAATGAAACGCTCCATCTGAATCGACCAGCCCAACATCGACGCTGGCATCCATTGGAGTATATGCAGCTTTAATAGTAACCGTTTCTCCTGCTTCCATAGGAAACGCTTGATTTGCAATAGAGGTAAATCCACTCTTAACTGTCAAATCAAACGATACTGTCGCTCGAGCTTCTATCCTTTCTATTCCCTGAATACTTACTGTTCCCGTTGTAACTGAATTTTCAGCGGCTCCTACAGGTAGAGAAAGGCTTACAATTAATGCGGCACTAAGGAGCCCCCGGATCAGTACCCTCTGCATTTTTATCACTCCTATCTTGTTTTGTTCTCATGTAATAAAATTAAACTCGTCAGTATTATCATTATCTTCTACTATTGACTGTTCAGTTGTAAGTGTATCTATAGAAACACCACCCCATTTTTGTAGAAACACTGTTGCAATAACGCATACCGCTATAAGTATAAGAATCGTCACCGCACTTATTAAAAGTTTCTTTCTAATGTCCGCTTTGATTTTTCTATCGCTATTTTCTACTGTACTTTCCTCATCATTTTTTGAGGTAACTGTTTCACCTTTGTCTTCTTCGTCATCTTTTGGTGTTAACTCATCTTCTTCATCGTTCAATAAGTAATCCAGAGATACCCCATACAACTTACTTAACGATGATAGGTTTTCTATAGATGGAGCTGTTGCCCCAACTTCCCATCTTGATACTGCTTGTCTGGAAACCTGCATAGCCTCTGCGACTTCTAATTGAGACATGCCTTTCTCTTTTCTCGCTTTAGATAATTTCTTGTGCAACTCCATCTATTTCTACTCCAAATCTTAGGTCAAGAACATCTGGATGTAAACCACACAAGGTTTACATCCAGGCAACTGTAAGTTGCCTTTCGACTATTTTACACATTTTTTATCCTTTCATATTCAATAATCTCTTCTTTATGATCGATTCTATACTGTATTAACAACTCTCCAATAAGCTCACTAATACTTCGCCTCTGCACATAAGCAATTTTCTGAATATCTCCATATAAGCTTGGAAAGACTGACAAACTAATCCTTATTTTCAGTTCTCTCTCCTCTTTTGGCCTTCCGCGGCGACCTCTCCCTATAGGTTGGCCTACTTTCTGACCTTTTCCTCTAGTTGACCCACCAGCAGATATCCGCTGGCTCTCTCGCTCTTTCAATCCACCCATAGTCTGACTCTCCTCGTTCCGCCTCAACAACACTTAATTATTTATTTTATATAATTTATTTCAATTATATCTACTGTAATATTTATGTCAAGGCAAAAAAAAGCGAGGGCCAAAGCCCTCGCTTTAACAAATTTTTATTTCGTTTTACAGAACTTATCGTAGCCGCTCAACTACATCGAGTACCCTGTTGGGAACTCTCCGATAACATTTCCTTCCATATCATACACTGGAATAAACTTCTGCACATTTTCATTCATAGTTTTATCAATGTAAGAATTGATCTCGGCCTCAGACGTTCCAATTTTTCTCAGATAACGAACCGGAGAAAAATCTTCAAGCGTGACCCATCCCTGCATCCCATTAGTTGCAACTACACTAACCATATCAGGCGGCTCACCAATAACTCCTGCCTGTTTCATCGTTCCATAAGTTAAACCATTCTTTTCAGTGTACTGGTTACTGGTCGCTGCCCACACATCTACACTATTAACCGGCGCTTCATGATAAATAGTGTTAAGATTATCATTTTCATTCAATAGCCGATCCTTGGTTTGATTTACATCTTCATTTGGTACTACAGGACTGCTCATGTCTGCCATAATGGCAGCTCTCGCCTCTTCTACCGTCGTTGCTTCTGGGGCCAGATCTTCATTCCCCCCAATTGTAAATGTTCCAATCACATTTCCGTTCATGTCATAGAGCGGAATATCCGGATCGTTTTCCAATTTCTCGTAGTACGCTTCAATATCAGCTTCACTGGTAATGTTGGGGCGCATATCATCCATTCTTACGTACCCTTCTACGCCACCGTTTCCAACCGCAGCAATCAGATCCGGTTTATATCCTACCAGTTTCGCTGTTCTGACGGTCCCATAGGTATCTCCATTTTCATTGACCGGGAAAGCCTTGACTTCTTCTAATTGATTTACAGCCCTGAGATCTCCTCCCACATATGGTGACTCTGGCACTTCCACATATTTATGCGTCGTTCCAGTATAGAGATCTACCTCTCCCGCTGCATAAACCATTTGAGGTGTGTATTGCCTTGCAGTAATATGCTTAATTTCTCCATTCCCATTTGTCGGGGAGTCAGAAATAACCATCTCCGTATCAGGAGAAGCAGAAGATTTCGTAGACAACTTTTCTTCTTCCGGTAAAACATCATTGAGGATAATATGGTCTATTTCCCCTTTTCCGTTTGTCATAGAACCATAGCTTTCACTCGAAGCTGCAAACGCTGATGTAATACCTACCATCGCAAAAACCATTGCAGTAGCCGTAATACGTCTAAACAGTCGCATCTTTTTCATCATAGTCACTCCTTACTATTTTTCCGTTAATACGATTTTTTCTGTACACCTTTCATCAGTATTTTTCTATCACCTTCTTTCTCAAATAATTGTTCACTATAAACATCCTAAGTTCTCTATCTTTACAATACCATTTGAATATACATAGTAAACCACTCAATAGTTTCATATAAGGAAATTTTTAGTTGCCCCCTTCATTGCTTCTATAAATTTAAAAAAGAGAAGCTGAATTACATTCAGCCTCTCTCAAATAAAATATTTTATTTACAATAAATACTTTCCCAATCCTTTTCGTAAGACTTCATTAATCGTCTCTGTAAGGTTTTTGCGATGG
>OMGJ01001481.1_pt1 | contig 10243 bp, 7 predicted proteins | sample 1645811 | NCBI WGS metagenome assembly OMGJ01 (sample SAMN05578589, study PRJEB25193) | human gut metagenome | biome: Human Microbiome; feature: human-associated habitat; material: feces | host: Homo sapiens | place: USA:Birmingham | reverse complement strand
ATTACTGCCACTCGCGGCAACTATCTGGTGTTAAGTATTCCCAATAATAACGTGCGTAAACAGTATTACGAATTCTTGTTGGAAGAATATCAGGACAATCGACATATTAATCTGAACGACCTTGGCCTGATGTATTACGAAATGGCTTACGACGGCCATTGGCGTGAAACGCTGGAATTTATCGCCCATGCCTACAAGGAAAACTCTTCCGTGCGCAACGCTATTGAGGGAGAGCGCAACCTGCAAGGCTTCTTTACTGCTTACCTGAGTACGAATGCATATTACCTGATAGCCCCGGAAGTAGAATTGAACCACGGTTATTGTGATCTGTTCCTAATGCCCGACCTGATACGCTATGACGTGAAGCACAGTTATATCATCGAACTAAAATATCTCTCTGTCAAAGACTCGGAAGCGAAAGCCGAAGCCCAATGGAAAGAAGCTGTAGAGCAGATAAAAGGTTATGCTGCCGGTCCCAAGGTACGCAGGATGATATACGACACCGAGTTGCATTGCATCGTCATGCAGTTTCGCGGATGGGAGTTGGAACGGATGGAAGAAGTCAGATAGAAACTCTGCCTGATATAATTATTCTGAATACACAAATTTTCATTTCTCATAGTGTCTTTCCAGTCAACCTATAACAAGAATAAAAAAACAACTAGTCAACCATTATCAGGGAAGTACATATTCTTTTTGTCCCATATATTGTGGGAAAGTATTCCCATAATATGAGGGAATACTTTCCCACAATATATGGGACGATCGGAACTAGTTTATCTCCAACTAGAAAAAGGAAGAAGACAGTATCTTGACTATGAGAAATACCTTGAAATACTATGAGAACAAGGTGAATTTTAAGCTAAAATAGAGGGTACGTTATGAGAAATACCATATTAGAAAGTATTTCTCATAAGCTACTTATTTGATTCTTTGTTGTTTATCAGTCATCAATGAGAATATGAGAAATAAAAATGAAAAATCGTTTGCAGAGCTTGCTGAATTTTTAATTGATGTACTCATGACTGCACCGTTCTTAGTTAAATGGAAATTTAGGGGCGCTATGCCCCTAAATTTCCATGTTTGAGTTGACATTTGCCTCATTTCCAGACCTTTGTAAACCAATTCAATTTTATTCTTTTGATTCTCATACACCACTTTTTTAACCGGCATTTATAACAGTTGAACTGTCCTAATTCAAGTTCTATTTCTAAATCCCGTACCCGTTCGTTTTGTTCCATCCACATGCCCCGTAACGCATCTCGCTGTGATTTGGCTTCCCTATACATTTCAAGCTCTTTGTCGCGTGCCCCTAAGAGGAAAGCATATATCAAGCACGTCTCGGATTTACTGATACAGAATTGTTCCAATGCTTTCACATATTCCGGATCAATGCCTTTCTCCCTGGTTTTCAGGAATCCACGGAGACTTTCATCGTTTACAACCGTTTTGTAATCCTTGAAATATGACATGATTACCCGCATATCCACCCAAAGTTGGATATATTCTTTTTTAAGATTGTATTTCTTAGCCGCTTCTTCTACGCTAATCCATTCTGACATAATGTTCGTTTTTTTATGTGTGATACAATGAAAGAGGGATACTCTTTTTATTATATTAGTGCAACGGGCATCTACGCTTCCTGCAGTCCGGTGGGCGGGGATTGGTTAGGTTATATTGGGGTATTATGAATAAACCGACCGGATACAAGAAAGGCGCAGATGCTGTTGCACCATTATCCGCTCATGAGGCTTAGCAAGACCTTTCCAAAGGATAATGATAACAACAGACACCCACGCCAATCGTTTATATATAACACATTCCTGACGGATATGTTGATATACACCGTTCGGGTGGAGTATCTGCTGAATCATCTCTCTTTGGTCGAAAGTTGCTAATTTTCATGAGCGAGAGATAATACGCTTTTACTCCAATAAGAGATAAAACCACTTTCCACCAGTTCCATCACGCTGATGGGCAGAAAGCGTGTGACAAAGATAAATGATTTATTTGGAATATATTGGAAATAAGGTAATAAATAATAAAAGGTACATACCTTACAATAGAAACAGACAAAAGAAAAACAAGTCTGTTAATAAGCCCTCAACCCATAATCGAATCTCATCTTCTTGCTATCTTTCACTTCAATTTTCAACAAATTACTTCCTTTTCGCAAGTAACGGCTGTAATCACTGATATTGTATTGATTATATTGCCTGGTCTGCTTTGCCTCCTGCGCAAAGACTTCCACTCCATTCAGCCATACTTTGGCTTCTCCGGCAACATTCAGCCATAAAGACAGATGATTGAAATCCTTATCCACCTTAAAAGTAGCTTCTGATACTACCGTAGAACGAGGGGGACAGTCGAAAGGCAAAGAAGTCATTTTCAACTCCTGACCGTTCAGACTGACAAGGCGGGTATTCTTGCTTCCGTTCTGACTGTCTGCAATCAAAGTAACCGCTTTCACGGGAGTGATTTCATACAAACGGTTGTGCATCAGGTGTAACAAGCCTTCCGGTATTTTAGTTACTTTCCGGTCGTAAGTAATCAGGCCGTTCACTTCTCCTTCCACATCAGTGGTTTGTGTATAGACTGCCGCACTCAATCCTTGGGCAATCAGCGTTTCCAAATCATATAACAGGCGACCGTAGCTATCAATCAATGCCATTGCTCCGTCTATATTCTTGTACCCCCAGTTTCTCATATTCGGATTCCAGATATGCTCTTTGATCGCCCAGCCATAGCCGCCGAATTCTCCCAGTACGGAAATGCGGTTGCCGTTGTTCTCCGGCAGAATCATGGAAGTGACAGGATAATTATGTACGTCGTACATGTCGCCTACGCCTCTGTCCGTCCAGCCGGTCACTCCGTTTATCAGGCGTGTATCGTCGTATTTTATCACTTTATTTACGATTTCCACCGTGTTATGCTGTCCCCATCCTTCATTGAAAACCACCCAGGTAGTGATACAGGGATAGAAACGGAGACGGTCGATCATCTCGAACATTTCTTTTTGCCATTGGCGGGTGTGTTCTTCGGGGGCGTTCCAATCAGTAGTAGCCAACGGATTGACGTGTTCCTCCTTCTTCCTTGACGTAGCAAAACCGGAAACCATGTCTTGCCACATCATCAATCCCAGGGAATCAGCGTAATAATAATATTGCTCCGGTTCTACTTTGATATGTTTACGGATCATATTGAATCCCATCTTCTTCAACTGCACCATGTCCCACAACATCGCTTCCTCGGAAGGAGGAGTCAACAATCCGTCGGGCCACCAGCCTTGATCCAGCGGACCGTATTGGAAGATGGGTTGGTTATTCAGGCAAATACGGTTATATCCGCACTCATCTTTACGGACATCTACTTTTCTCAAGGCAAAGTAACTCTTTACCCGGTCTAAAACACGTCCTCCATTGGACAAGACAATATTCAAATGATACAGTTTCGGAGATTCGGGAGACCATAAGACAGCGTTCGGAACGTCTATCTCCATCGCATTAGTCAACTTCTGTTCCACCGTCTTGATTACTTTGCCATCATCCAACACTTCTATTTTCACTTCTTCATTGCCTTTGGCTCCGGCTATATCGAAAGCCAGCTTCACGGATTTTCTTTCAATATCAGTGGAAGGAAGTACCTGACGGATATAGGTTTTATTCACCGCTTCCAGCCACACAGTTTGCCAAATGCCCGATACAGGCGTGTACCAGATACCTTCCTGATTAAGTTGTTGTTTCCCTCGGGAAATAGATTCCGTGTCCGTCGGGTCGGTGACGGCTACTTCAATGCTTTGGGGGCCACTCTTCTTCAAGTATTTAGTAATATCGAACGAGAACGGGTTGTTTCCTCCTTTATGCGTACCGACCAACCGGTTATTCACCCATACTTGACATTCATAATCCACTGCTCCGAAATGCAGGACAGTAGACTTATTCTTCCAGGAAGGATCTAAAGTGAACTCACGTTGATACCATAATTTATCCGTAGGAAGAAATGTTTTCTGCACTCCGGACAGAGATGATTCAATCGCAAACGGGACCAGGATTTCCCCTTCAAAGGAAACATTCTTCCGAGGCGTGTTCTGATCCGTTACGGCATACTTCCACAATCCATTCAGATTGATCCATTCGGCCCGTTGCAACTGCGGTCTGGGATAACTTTGCCACACATTTTCCGGCGTCACCTGTTCAGCCCATACTGTTTTTATTTTATCTCCTTTAGGCTCCCATGCATGGGTAAACACCTGCGACATGGCTCCTAAAGCCAGAGTTAGTAAGATTCTCTTATCCATAAGCATTAGCGGGTTTTATATTCTTTAAAATCTTTCCGTCGATTCTTATTGTAGGTATTCCACATTTTCTGGAAATACAGTACATCACTCTTGTCCGCCCATTCGAAATAGGCTGTTTCCAATTCTTTTGCCATTTCAGGATATTTGCCGATCAGGTTATGCTGTTCGGTACGGTCTTCCTTGATGTTGTACAATTCCCATTCATCTCCCTTGAAGTTGGCGGAAACCAGCTTCCAGTCACCTTTACGCACGAAGTGATTGAACTGGGTAATGGAAAGAAACTGACTGCTTCGCAATTCTTACAGCATTTTCTGTTTACTCCCGAAACGCAACATAGCTATGTCTATAAGTTGAGCGGGGGCGAGCGTCGTCGTCTTTATCTGTGTACCATCCTGATGCGTAACCCTAACTTCCTGGTGCTTGACGAACCTACCAACGACCTCGATATTATCACTCTGAACGTGCTTGAAGAATATCTTCAAAATTTCAAAGGTTGTGTGATTGTTGTTTCTCATGACCGCTACTTTATGGATAAGGTAGTAGACCATTTGATGGTATTCAATGGACAGGGAGATATTCGCGACTTTCCCGGAAACTACAGTGACTATCGTGACTGGAAAGACGCGAAAGCTCAAAAGGAGAAAGAAGCTGAAAAGCCGCAGGAAGAAAAGACCGCCCGTGTCCGCCTGAATGACAAACGGAAGATGAGTTTCAAGGAAAAACGAGAGTTCGAGCAATTGGAAAAGGAGATAGCAGAATTAGAAACAGAAAAAGTACAGATTGAAGAACTCTTATGTAGTGGTACCCTTTCTGTTGACGAATTGACAGAGAAATCGAAACGTTTGCCTGAAGTCAATGACCTGATTGATGAGAAAACAATGCGATGGCTGGAACTTAGTGAAATAGAAGGCTGATTTGTGTCATTGTATCACTAGAATAGCCTGATAATGATAATAACTTTGATAATATATCCCGGACAACATATAACCTTGTATGACAAACCTAACCAATTATCATAGCCACTGCCTGTATTGCGACGGACGAGCCAATATGGACGATTTTATTCGTTTTGCTATCAGCGAAGGGTTTACTTCTTATGGCATTTCTTCTCATGCTCCACTACCATTTTCTACCGCATGGACGATGGAGTGGGATAGAATGGAAGATTACCTTTCCGAATTCTCTCGTCTGAAAAAGAAATATGCAGGTAAGATAGAGCTTGCCATCGGTCTCGAAATTGACTACCTGAATGAAGAAAACAATCCCTCTTTGCCTTGTTTTCAAAAACTACCACTTGACTACCGGATAGGTTCCGTACATATGTTGTACTCTCCGGAAGGAAAAATCGTAGATATTGATACTCCGGCAGATCTTTTCCGTCAATTGGTAGACAAGCACTTCGATGGTGACTTGGATTCTGTTGTCCACCTTTACTATAAGAACCTGCTTCGTATGGTAGAATTGGGAGGATTTGATATTGTCGGTCATGCTGACAAGATGCATTATAATGCTTCCTGTTATCGTCCGGGATTATTGGATGAACCGTGGTATGATGCATTGGTTCGCAAATATTTCACCGCCATTGCCGAATATGGTTATATCGTTGAAATAAATACTAAATCTTATCACGATTTAGGAACGTTCTATCCCAATAAACGATATTTTTCATTCCTGAAAGAACTAGGTATCAGAGTACAGGTGAACAGTGATGCGCATTATCCGGAACGGATTAATAATGGACGTGCCGAGGCATTGGCTGCTTTGAAGAAGGCAGGTTTTACTTCAGTTGCAGAGTGGCATAATGGAAAATGGGAAGAAAGAGAAATTGAATAAAGAAATAGAATTTAGTCAATCTCCAAAGTGCCTCCTTAATAAACTGATAATTTATTTTGTTTATTAAGGAGGCGCTTTCTTTAAGGATGTTTTGAGATGTTATTCAGTTCTTTTGCAAGCATTTGCCTGGAAAAACTCGTTCAACGTATCTTCATAGTTACCATGAAGCATAATATGATGATTTCCCAGTGGATTCTTTAAGAAGTATTCGGCCGGAGTATTCATGTGGATGCGCACTTGTGTACGGCACATATTAATATAATTAGTGTTTTCAGTCAATGTTCCTGTAGACAAGTAATATTCATCCAGACATTCACCGCCACATTTTATGATCGTTACATCCCCCGTCGGAAGTAGCCCTTGTATGGCAATTCCTTTTTCTGTTTCAAAGTGATTGCGGATAATATATCTCTCCGTTTGTTTGAGACCTACGGTGCAATGTGCCAATATCAGTTCATTCGTACGGGAATTAATCATGGAAGGATTTGCCATAAATCCGTCTTTACCCGTAAGTGCTTTAACTGCTAATAGCGTAAATACAGATTGAAGATCTCCTTCACAACCTGCTATTATCCCGTCATCATTCAATAAAGATAATGCCACGCATCCGGTAGTGTCGATTTGTTCAATCAATTTGAAGCAGCTCAATGTCAGTGCTTCCAGATTTTCTTCCTGACATACCTTTTTTATCGCCCGGTACAGCCGCATGGATTTGATTAAATCTTCGGGAGTTCCTTCGCGACAGGCAAGAGCTTGCGATGCTACAGCTGCACATGATGCTCCGACTTGCTCATCCGTTATTTGTTGAAATTGTTCATAAATCCGTTCCAATGGAATATCTACATATTCAATTCCCCAACGACGTTTTGCCAACAGGTAGTCTACGTTACTGGCAACTAACCAGGAAGAAGGAGTTCCGATGACTCCGATACGTTTGCCGAATAAGGAACGTTGTGCACGGAAATTATTATAAAGTGTATGAATACGCAGGATGATAGCAGGTAATTCGCCATGTAGTATTTCGCTCTTCATTCCACGTCCCCGTAGCCATGTGGATATTTCCAATGCGGCAGCAAGAGAGTTCTGCATGCCGTCTGCCAGTAAAATGGCAGGGCGGGGGAGGTTTTCGAATTGCTGTATGACCAGTCTTTCCACCCCACCGGTAGCGATAAAAATAATTTTGAAATCATCACTACTAAGCTTGTCCATATCTTGATAATCAACGAGCTTTACGGTATAATATTTTTCAATTTCGCTTAAAATAGCTTCGTGTGAGCTACGTAGCGAGACTTGTTTGTGAAGGATTGAAGCAAATGAGATAAGGTGTATGGTCATTATGATATTGTTTTAAGTTTTCCGTATGACAAATGTATAGCTTTCTTTTCAAATTACCATAACGATTTTAACCTTGCTAAGGTTTTTAAAGTTTTTATGTCTCTGTATTCAAATTATTGCGTACATTTGCAGCTCCAAGTAGAAAAAGTAAATAGTAATTAAGTAATTTGTAGTTAAAATTATGCCAACCATATCCATTCGCGGAAACGAGATGCCTGCATCTCCTATCAGAAAACTGGCTCCTTTGGCAGACGCTGCCAAGCAACGCGGAGTCCATGTGTTTCACCTGAACATCGGACAGCCTGATCTGCCCACTCCTCAGGCCGCGATTGACGCGATACGCAATATTGATCGTAAAGTGCTGGAATATAGCCCCAGTGCAGGTTATCGTAGCTATCGCGAAAAATTAGTGGGATATTATGCAAAGTTCAATATCAACCTTACAGCAGACGATATAATCATTACATCGGGAGGTTCGGAAGCCGTACTTTTTTCCTTCCTTTCCTGCCTGAATCCGGGAGATGAAATTATCGTTCCGGAACCTGCATACGCTAACTATATGGCATTTGCAATCTCTGCCGGAGCAAAGATTCGCACTATTGCTACGACCATTGAAGAAGGCTTTTCCCTTCCGAAAGTAGAGAAGTTTGAAGAACTGATTAATGAGCGTACCAAAGCGATTCTTATTTGTAATCCCAACAATCCTACCGGTTATTTGTATACCCGTCGTGAAATGAATCAGATTCGTGATCTGGTAAAGAAGTACGATTTGTTCCTTTTCTCCGATGAAGTATATCGTGAATTTATATATACCGGTTCTCCTTATATCTCTGCCTGCCATTTGGAAGGTATTGAGAATAATGTGGTATTAATTGACTCCGTATCCAAACGTTATTCAGAATGTGGTATTCGTATTGGTGCGTTGATAACCAAAAACAAGGAGATACGCGATGCTGTCATGAAGTTCTGCCAGGCTCGTTTGAGTCCTCCATTGATCGGACAGATTGCTGCAGAGGCCTCTTTGGATGCTCCGGAAGAGTATTCTCGTGAAACGTATGATGAATATGTAGAACGCCGTAAATGCCTGATTGACGGTTTGAACCGTATTCCCGGTGTTTATTCACCCATCCCGATGGGCGCTTTTTATACAGTAGCGAAACTCCCGGTAGATGATTCCGACAAGTTCTGTGCATGGTGCCTCTCTGATTTTGAATATGAAGGTCAGACGGTATTCATGGCTCCGGCTTCCGGTTTCTATACCACTCCGGGTTCCGGCATCAATGAAGTTCGTATTGCTTACGTATTGAAAAAAGAAGATTTAACCCGTGCACTTTTTGTCTTGCAGAAGGCTTTGGAAGCATATCCGGGAAGAACAGAATGAAATTTAAGTATTAAGTATTAGGTATTAAGTATTAACCGTAGCTTCTTGTGTGTTTGCTCGTGTGTATAATTGTCTAATACTTTATGTCTAATACTTAATACTTTATACTTAATACTTAACCCAATGTCTCTATCACTTTTCATAGCTCGGCGTATCTATCGTGAAAGCGATGGCAGAAAGCAGGTGTCACGTCCTGCGGTCCTCATTGCCATGGCGGGTATTGCTATTGGTTTGGCTGTGATGATTATTGCGGTGGCGGTAGTTATCGGGTTTAAAAGTGAGGTGAGAAATAAAGTCATAGGATTCGGGTCGCATATTCAGATAACTAATCTGGATGCGGTCAGTTCTTACGAAACTCATCCGATTGTGGTAGGAGACAGTATGATGACTGCTCTTGCTGATTATCCGGAGATAAGCCATGTGCAGCGTTTCTCTACCAAACCGGGTATGATTAAGACCGATGACGCTTTTCAGGGAATGGTGTTAAAAGGGGTAGGTCCGGAGTTCGACCCCCATTTTATAAAAGAGTATTTGGTAGAAGGGGAGATTCCTGTTTTCAGTGATTCAGTATCTACCAATCAAGTGCTTATCTCGAAAGCGTTGGCAACTAAAATGAAGTTGAAACTGGGAGATAAGATATATACCTATTATATACAGGATGATATTCGCGCTCGTCGCCTGACGATTGCCGGAATTTATCAGACGAACTTCTCCGAATACGACAACCTCTTTTTACTGACGGATCTCAATCTGGTGAATCGCTTGAACGGTTGGCAACCGGAACAGGTGACCGGTGTGGAATTACAGGTGAAAGATTATGATAAACTGGAAGATATAACCTATGAGATCGCAACTGATATTGACAACAGGCAAGATGAACTGGGAGGTGTGTATTATGTGCGTAACATCGAACAACTGAATCCTCAAATCTTTGCCTGGCTTGATTTATTGGATTTGAACGTATGGGTGATTCTGATTTTGATGATAGGAGTTGCCGGCTTCACCATGATTTCCGGTTTACTGATTATTATCATCGAACGCACCAATATGATTGGGATTTTAAAAGCATTAGGAGCCAATAATTTCACGATTCGCAGAACCTTTCTTTGGTTTGCAGTCTTTTTGATTGGCAAAGGAATGTTTTGGGGCAATGCCATTGGCTTGGCATTCTGTATCCTTCAGTCTCAATTCGGATTCTTTAAACTTGATCCGGCGACTTATTATGTAGATACTGTTCCAGTTTCTTTTAATGTTTTACTTTTTATCTTGATTAATTTGGGCACTTTGTGTGCATCTGTATTGATGTTGATTGGTCCTTCATTTCTTATCACTAAGATCAATCCGGCAAGCTCCATGAGATACGAATAATCCTCTTTTTTTCTACCCGTTTTCTACTG
>OMGJ01001478.1_pt1 | contig 10252 bp, 6 predicted proteins | sample 1645811 | NCBI WGS metagenome assembly OMGJ01 (sample SAMN05578589, study PRJEB25193) | human gut metagenome | biome: Human Microbiome; feature: human-associated habitat; material: feces | host: Homo sapiens | place: USA:Birmingham | reverse complement strand
GTCGTAACAAGGTAGCCGTACCGGAAGGTGCGGCTGGAACACCTCCTTTCTGGAGCGACGCTCAGAAGAAAGACGAAAAGTAGGTTCTAAAGAGATTACCTCCATAAGAACCTCTTGTACTGCGAAGATTGTTTATTAATAATATAAAGAGAAAGTAGAAGCCGAGCCTTCGGGCTAGGGTTTGACTGACAGTCCTATAGCTCAGTTGGTTAGAGCGCTACACTGATAATGTAGAGGTCGGCAGTTCAACTCTGCCTGGGACTACGACATAGTCTTGGTGAGAGACACAGAGGATTCTTAATTACTAATTCTAATTACTAATTACCAATCACTGACCGTCTATTACTAACCACTATCTCGGGGGATTAGCTCAGCTGGCTAGAGCACCTGCTTTGCACGCAGGGGGTCAACGGTTCGAATCCGTTATTCTCCACTCTTGAGAGTCCAATTGATTGGAATATTCTCAAACGATCTTTGACATGATGTAACAGAAAAAAGTAAAGTTAAAGCTGAAAGTATATATCGACCATACGTTGTCGGTAAGACTAAAAGTAAGCAAGGGCGCATGGCGGATGCCTTGGCTCTCGGAGGCGATGAAGGACGTGATAAGCTGCGATAAGCTTCGGGTAGGTGCAAATAACCTTTGATCCGGAGATTTCCGAATGGGACAACCCGATTGGTTGAAGACCAATCATCCAACTAAGTTGGAGGCTAACGCAGGGAACTGAAACATCTTAGTACCTGCAGGAAAAGAAAATAAATAATGATTCCCCTAGTAGTGGCGAGCGAACGGGGACTAGCCCAAACCACCTATGTTACGGCATATGTGGGGTTGTAGGACCACGTTGTGGCAAGAAAACCGGTGAGTAGAATGTTCTGGAAAGTTCAACCATAGAGCATGATAGTTGCGTATACGAAGCCGGTCGAAGCCTAGTGGTATCCTGAGTAGCGCGGAGCACGAGGAATTCTGCGTGAATCAGCCGGGACCATCCGGTAAGGCTAAATACTCCCGAGAGACCGATAGTGAACCAGTACTGTGAAGGAAAGGTGAAAAGCACTTCGAACAGAAGAGTGAAATAGTTCCTGAAACCATGCGCCTACAAGCGGTCGGAGCTCTAACGAGTGACGGCGTGCCTTTTGCATAATGAACCTACGAGTTACTTTTTCCGGCAAGGTTAAGGGTCTTGAGACCTGCAGCCGAAGCGAAAGCGAGTCTTAACAGGGCGTTCAGTCGGAAGGAGTAGACGCGAAACCAAGTGATCTACCCTTGGGCAGGTTGAAGGATGGGTAACACCATCTGGAGGACCGAACCAATAAGCGTTGAAAAGCTTCTGGATGACCTGAGGGTGGGGGTGAAAGGCTAATCAAACTTGGAGATAGCTCGTACTCCCCGAAATGCATTTAGGTGCAGCCTTGAGAGTTACTAATGTGAGGTAGAGCGACTGATAAGATGCGAGGGCTTCACCGCCTATCAAGTCTTGATAAGCTGTTCCGGAGAAGTTTTTCAGAGTCATCAACGGTATCAGAGCAACAACAGGCATGATAAAGAAAGTGATGAGTACTTCAGTGACCATCACCCATTTCAAACCACAATTGCTACAGATTGCCTGAAAGCCTTCCTTCATATCCCGGAGTACATTATTGGTTGTTTCAGTTTCTGTTTTTTCCGGATTAGGGATAAATACAAACATGAGTGTCGTACAGGCTATGGCTGCTCCGGCAACATCAAGCAGCATGACTACACTCATATTTGTACTGACAATCAATGCAGCACCTAACACGGGACCGCAAATATTACATAAGGCCTGTATTGTCTGATTAATACTGGCAATACGCGTCAGTTCTTTTTCAGGAGCAAGCAGCGGTATGGATGATTTCATGGCAGGTGCGTGGAAAGCGCTTCCGACAGAACGGAGCATAAGCAGCAGATAAATCTGCCAGATTTCGATAACGTCCAGATAGAATAATAACGCAATAATGCTCGAACAGAGTGCAACGAAACTGTCGGCCAATATCATAGTCCATTTCCGACTCCACCGATCAACGAAAACGCCGGCAAAGGGACCTAATACTACTTGGGGTAAAAGTGCGGCGATAGTAGCAAATGAAAGCACCTCTGCCGAACCGGTCTCAAGACTGATCCACAGAACAATGGCAAACTGGGCAATAGAACTGCTAAGAATAGAAAATAACTGTCCGGACCATATAATGATAAACTTCTTTTTCCAATTATTCATAATACTTTATTGATTATGGATGATGATAAGGGTATTGCCGGTCTGTATCTAAAAATGGCAGAGGGAAGATACCGTTATGACTAAATAATAAAACAATTGATTGAGAGAAATGACTGCTGAATTTCTCTATTTTCCTGTAATGGAGGAAAGAAATAAAGAAACGGAAGCCCAGCTAAGAGAGCTCCAAATGAGACACGGATAGGATGAATTGACAGATAACCTTCATATTCTCTGGTTCGGTTTTCGATTCGGCAAATGTAGACAAAAAATGCCGTTCTTTTGCAAACCGGGTTCATAAAAAAAGAAAATTAGCCTTGAAATAGTTTCTGTGAGGCTCTAATAAAATTCTAATAGCGTTCTAACAAATCTCTAACAGGCTTCCGGAACACGTCCACTTACCTTTGCATCCGAAAAAGAATGCTAACTATATTTTTATGGATGATGATGAAAAAGAAAAATTTGCAAATACTTTTAATTTGCGGTGTATTGCTAGTTACCGCATGCAAGAGTAAATCAAAGGAAGAACAACAGAGTGGTTATCGTATGGAAGGTGACACAGTACAGATCACAGACCGTTTTTTATCTGAAAAGATAAAAGTGACTGAGGCCAGACTTGAACCTTATTCCAAAGAAGTGATTACTTCCGGTGTGGTACGTCCTATTCCTACCCGTTATGCCTGCATTGCTTCCCCTTTTGCAGGAAGAGTTACAAAATCGTATATACAAATCGGACAACAGGTAAACCGGAGAACCCCTTTGTTTGAAATCAGCTCACCGGATTTTACTACGGCACAAAAAGAATACTTCCAGGCGTTATCGTTACGTGAGCTGTCTAAGAAAGATTTAAAGCGCAAAGAAGACCTGATAAAGAACGGGGTTAGTTCACAGAAAGAGCTGGAAGAAGCGCAAAATGCTTTGCTTATTGCCGACAAAGAGTTCGAAAATGCGTCTGCTGCATTGGAAGTATATCAGGTAGAGCATCCGGAGAATATGATACTGGGGCAGCCTCTTGTGGTGCGTTCGCCTATTTCGGGCGAAATTATAGAGAATAATATTGTGACCGGACAATACCTGAAAGATGATACCGAACCTGTTGCAATAGTGGCAGATTTGTCGGAAGTATGGATTGCCGCCCAAGTAAAAGAAAAGGATATTCGATTTATCAATGCAGGCAGTAGTCTGGATATAGAAGTGTCTGCATTACCGGGGATGGTGATTAAAGGTAACGTCTATCATGTAGAAGAGGCGGTTGACGAAGATACAAGGTCTATCAAAGTGCTTTCGGTTTGTGATAATTCGAAGAAACATTTGAAATTGGGCATGTATACTACCGTCCATTTTCTTAGTGCTCCTATTGAACAGATTCAGATTTCGGAGAGCGCATTATTGCAGGGAGAGAAAGACAGTTACGTGTACGTGCAGATTGCTCCGGAGGTCTTTGTCAGGACATCTGTGGAAGTGGAAATAACCAAAAACGGATTTGCCATAATAAGTAATGGATTGCACGCAGGAGATAAAGTCATCAGTGAAGGGGGATATTATTTAAAATAAGAAATTATGAAGAAGGATTTGATGCTTTCAATTATACAGAAAAGGTGGGTGATGCTTTGCTTGTTCGTTATGATGTGTATTTTCGGATATTACTCATGGATGCAACTTTCGATAGAAGCCTATCCGGATATTGCAGATGTTACATCGCAGGTAGTTACCCAAGTACCCGGATTGGCTGCCGAAGAAGTGGAGCAACAGATCACTATTCCTTTGGAACGTGCCATCAACGGTTTGCCTGGTATGCATGTCATGCGTAGTAGAAGTACGTTTGGACTTTCTATGATTACGATTGTATTTAAGGATGGGACGGAAGATTACTGGAGCCGTCAACGGGTACAGGAAAGATTGAATGAAGTGGAACTACCTTATGGGGCAGCCCCCGGACTCGATCCGCTGACATCACCTGTGGGAGAGGTTTACCGTTACATTATAGAAAGTGACCAACATTCACTTCGTGAACTGACCGACCTCCAGAATTGGGTGGTTATTCCCCGTATCAAAGAAGTTTCAGGAGTGGCGGATGTAACAAATTTCGGAGGTATCACCACCCAGTTTCAAGTAGAAATAGATCCTTATAAACTGGAACAATATCACTTATCCCTTAGTCAGGTTATTGAGGCTATTGAAAATAATAATGCTAGTGTGGGAGGCAGCATATTGAATAGAGGAGATCTGGGGTATGTGGTACGTGGTATAGGATTGATAGAGAATCTGGACGATTTGGGGCATATTGTAGTCACTACAACTTCCGGGGTTCCTGTCTTTTTAAATGATATCGGTTCTTTGAAATACGGTAATCTGGAGAGGAAAGGTGTGTTGGGATATACCGATCGTACCCGTGATTATTCGGAAAGTTTGGAAGGGATTGTGCTTCTTCTGAAACATGAAAATCCGTCTAAGGTATTGGATGGCATTCATGCGGCAGTGGATGAATTGAATCATGAAATTTTGCCGGAGGGGGTGCGTATACATACTTTTCTGGATCGTACCAGCCTGGTGGACACTACTTTGGATACTGTTTCCCATACGCTCTTAATGGGTATGGCATTGGTTGTTATTGTACTTGTTCTGTTTTTGGGCAACTGGCGTGGAGCATTACTGGTTTCAATCACCATTCCGGTATCTTTGCTTATCGCTTTTATCCTGATGCATTTTACGGATATTCCTGCCAATCTTCTGTCACTCGGAGCCATAGATTTTGGAATCATTGTAGATGGTGCCATTGTTATGCTGGAAACTATTCTCAAGAAACGTGAGGATTACCCCGAACAGTACATCGAAGAAAAAAGTATCGCACAACGAGCCAAAGAGGTAGGACGCCCGATTCTTTTCTCCACCATAGTTATTATTACAGCCTACTTGCCATTATTCGCTTTCGAACGTGTGGAACGTAAACTGTTTACTCCTATGGCATTTACGATGAGTTATGCAATGATCGGAGCACTTTCGGTTGCTCTTCTGCTGATTCCGGGACTGGCTTATGCTATTTACCGTAAGCCGCGCAAGGTCTATAAGAATAAATGGCTGGAAAAATTGAAGGAAAAATATACTGGTGCAATAGTGAAACTTATAGAAAAACCAATAAAGACCATACTCTTTTCATGTTTGATTCTGATTGCAGGTATTGTGTTAAGTGGTGTTGTAGGGAAAGATTTCCTTCCTGAATTGGATGAGGGCTCGATCTGGTTGCAGGTGAATCTTCCTCCCGGCATTTCTGTTGAGAAATCGAGAGAGATGTCCGATACACTTCGTTCCCGTACGATGAAGTATCCCGAAGTAACTTATATCATGGTTCAGGCAGGGAGAAATGACGATGGTACAGATCCGTTCACTCCTTCGCATTTTGAGGTATCTATCGGGATAAAGCCTTATGATGAATGGCCGAACGGAAAGACCAAGCAAGATTTGATTCATGAGCTGGAAGAAGAATATAAGACACTGCCCGGTTTTAGGGTGGGATTCAGCCAACCGATGATAGACGGGGTGATGGATAAAATAGCCGGTGCGCATAGTGAATTGGTTGTAAAGGTGTATGGTGAGGATTTTCGGGAAACACGTCGTATTGCGGAAGAAATCACCCGGGCGCTGGGAACGGTGAAAGGTGCCGTTGATCTGGATATTGACCAGGAACCTCCATTACCTCAACTGCAAATCATTATGAATCGGGATGCGATTGCCCGATATGGGCTGAACGTGTCTGATGTAGCTGATTTGATAGAGGTGGCAATCGGAGGTAAAGCTATAGCACAACTTTATCAGGGAGACCGGCAGTATGATATCACCTGTAAATATAAAGAAGAAGTGCGGGATACACCCGAAAAGATAGCCGGACTGATGCTAACCTCTTCTACCGGAGCTAAAATACCCCTTTCGCAGGTAGCTGAAGTGAAGTTGAGTGTCGGAGAAAGTACGATCACTCGTGAAATGAACAGACGTCACCTGACGGTTAAGTTGAATCTGCGTGGACGCGATCTGGCCTCTTTCTTAAAAGAAGCGCAGAATGTGATTGATGCGAAAGTGGACTATGATAAAAGCAAATATACAGTCAAATGGGGAGGGGCTTTCGAAAACCAACACAGGGCCTATACCCGTCTTTCTGTCATTCTTCCGTTGACGTTGATGTGTATGTTTATTTTGCTTTATGCTACGTTTGGGAAATTCCGGCAAGCTGGTCTGGTATTGTCCATCGTGCCGTTGGCGCTCTTTGGCGGAATGCTTGCGCTCAATGTACGCGGTATGACATTGAATGTATCGTCTGCCGTGGGCTTTATTGCCATGTTCGGACTTTCCATTCAAAACGGAATTATTATGGTATCTCAGATAAACAATTTGCGTAAAGGAGGAATGGAACTTCGGAAGTCTGTTATCGAAGGGGCACGCCAACGGTTTCGTCCCATCTTAATGACTTCCGTCACAACAGTGCTCGGACTATTTCCTGCTTCTCTGGCAACCGGGATTGGCAGTGATGTGCAACGTCCTTTGGCAACGGTTATTGTGTATGGATTGATGTTCTCATCACTCATCTCCCTGTTTGTGCTTCCGGTTTTTTACTATCTGATTGAGAATAACGTTTTAAATAAAAAGAAGAATGATGAGAAAGAATATACACTTTAATATCTTGCTCCTTTTGCTGCTTGTGGAAGCGATGACTGTTCATACTTTTGCGCAGATTCCCGTCGGACACCCACAACGGAATATTTCTTTCGAAGAATATCTGAATAGTGTAGGAAAGAATAATCTGAATTATCTGGCAGAAAAGTTGAATGTGAGTATAGCTGATGCGGAAGCTATGGCTGCAAAGGTGTTTCCTGATCCGGAACTTGGATTTGAAGCTGGTAATGAAACTTTTTCGCTGGGACTTTCCTATTCATTGGAATTAGGAAATAAACGAGGAGCGCGAATCAAACTAGCACGCAGTCAGGCAGCGTTTGAGAAGTTGATGATAGAACAGGAATTTCAGGATTTGCGAGCCGATGCAGCCAATCTTTTTCTGGAAGCGATTTTGCAGAAAGAGCTACTTGGAATACAGCGAAGTTCTTATGAATATATGCTGCAGTTGAGCCGATCGGATAGTTTGCGTTATGCGGCAGGAGAAATTACGGAGAATGATGCCCGTCAGTCGAAACTGGAAGCCGTTACTTTACTCAATACTGTTTACGGGCAGGAAGCAGCATATCAGTCTTCATTGGTTATGCTTAACAAACAGATGGGCGTGACAGCAGATACTCTTCATATTCCGTTTGGTAATTGGGAGGAACTGAACCGTGAGTTTATGCTGTCGGAACTAATCAAAGTTGGTTTAGACAATCGTATAGACTTACTTGCAGCTCAAAAAAGTGCCGAAGTCACTGCCTGTGCGTATAAGTTGACGAAGGCAGAGCGTCGTCCGGATATTGGTCTGTCAGTCTCTTATGAAAGAGATTGGAACGGTTTTCTTCCTCCGGCGCGTTCTGCTACCGCAGGGGTATCTATTCCGCTGTCCTTTTCAAATATAAATAAAGGAGCAGTCAAAGCAGCTAAATTCCGTATTGCTCAATCTGAAATATTGGAAAGGGAGATGGAATTACAAATACAGGCGGAGATTACTCAAGCATGGTTCTGCCATGAAGCGGAAAAAAAGAAGGTAGCCCAGCTTAAAGCGGGGATACTCGAAGATTCACAAAAGGTGCTTGAAGGGATGGTTTATAAATACAAACGTGGTGAAATCAATATTTTGGATGTATTGGTAGCTCAACGTACCTATAATGAAGTACAGCAGGAATATCTTGAAAGCATGAAAGGATATGTAGCTTCTTTGGTAGAATTAGAGAAGTCTTGCGGTATCTGGGACATACGTTTTTAAATATACGATGATTTTATCCGGCTCTACTTTTAGTAATAATAGTAGTGCCGGATATGTTTACTTTCCGAATCCTAAATCATATTCCTGTATTCCTCTTGTTTTTTCTTGGGTAACTTCTTTATAACTTCCTCTACCGAGTGGCTAATCAACTCCTTTATGAGTTTATCGGGAACATCTCCTTCCAAGTAAACGGTTATCCAATGTTTCTTATCCGAAAAAGGTCCCCAAAAAACTTTATTTTGTCTGAGCGCAGCTTCAAATCAAGCCACTCCTTTCAGATATATCTTTCTCATTTTTACTCCTTTTTTATTATTACCAAGTCTCTACACGCAAATCATAAAGCGGATCTTGACGCAACACCAATTTCTCCACCACATGATAATATTTGCCACCGTTCTCATACGTATATTCCAGATCGAATTGCGGTGCACGCGTACCTACTTTCGCTACATAATCGTAGTCGCCCTCAATCTTATAAGTACCCGATGCATTAGTGATTGCAGCTTTACCGCTCACTTCTTCCACTGTAACATTATTATTGGCATCCATCGTCAACGTCAAACTACCTACTGCTTCCAACTTATTGCCTACACCCGGACACACCACTACACTCGGAGCCGTAGTCTTAAAAGTGGTAGTACTACATTTGATAATATCTTTGGTATTACCATAACTTACAGGTTCGCCGACAGGATTTCCTCCAGCATCAACTTCGGTTACGTTTCCCATGCGGTAATAAGTACCGGCATAAGTACTGATGTATTTAATAACGGCAACACAAGTCTCTGCTCCTTCGCGTATAGCATTCATTGAGTTCTCTGTCATTCGAAAAGGAAGTGCATAGTAATCCGTCAAACAACGCGAATCCTCATAGAAAAGATTGGTAAAAGTGATCCCTACATCAGCTACCGGAGAGTTCGATTTACGCACCCGGAAATATTCCGGGTCGGCCAGCGTATAGTAATTGGCGGGTAACAACACTTTCCCCGTTCCTTCAAGCAAGGAGGGATCAATAGTAAATTTAGCCCAATCATTCATGTCTATTTCACGTTTCCCACCAATAGCCACTCCAATATAAATGTTCATATCACGGTCGCTAATCACAGTTCGCAGTGGTTTTGTTACAGCAAAGCCCATATCAGCTCCTTCATAGTCGTGGGTATAGTCGTCATAACATGCCGTAATCCCAACTAACAGCAGGAGTGCGGACAGTAAAAGTTTTGTAAATCTCATATTTCATTCTTATTATAGTTAAACACAATCACCATCCTTTATTATTGATAAGATTCGGATTTTTCTGTACCTCTAAATAAGGCAATGGCATGTAATAATAACGAACATCGTTTAATGGGCGATCTTCTACCTTCACCACCTTGAATGCCTCATCGCCTGAACCGTCACGAGTAACCTGCATTCCATAAATAGGTTCATTGAGAGGTAACAACCAACGCCGCAAGTCCCAAAAGCGTTGATTTTCAAACGCAAATTCAATTCGACGTTCATTTTGTATCAATGTACGGAATGTTTCTTTCGAGGCAGCCATCTCGTCCAAATAAGTCACATCGGTAATTCCACCTGACTTCTCCCGAATAGTTTTTATCACGTCGTAGGCAGACTTGGTGCATCCGGGTCCCACAACTTTCGGTCCGAAAGCTTCATTGGATGCTTCGGCGAAATTGAACCATACCTCTGCTTTGCGCAACATCGGATTATAGTGACGGGAATCCTGTTCTTCAAGAGGTTTCAAAAAGTCGGCAACCGTATTCATAAACTTTGCCAGGTAATACCCCGTACGGGTAGCATTCACGTTCATGTATCCGGAGTCTTTTCCCCCCGGAGTAACATCAATATACGAACTGTTGGTCCCAAACTGACGTCCTTGATAGTAAAGATTCACATTGAAGCGGTTGTCACGCTGGCAATCATAAGGATCGGTTTCGTCATACAACGATCGCGAATCGGTTATGGGAAATCCATTCTTTGCCGGAAAAGCATCAGCCAAGTTCTGCGAAGGCGTAGTCTGCGCGTTCCCGAAATAGAACGGCGGATAATGCCGTTGCTCCAGACCATGATTACGTCCTACAAATGTACGAAAAAGGAATTCGGCCGATTGGGCATCCCC
>OMGJ01001475.1_pt1 | contig 10270 bp, 14 predicted proteins | sample 1645811 | NCBI WGS metagenome assembly OMGJ01 (sample SAMN05578589, study PRJEB25193) | human gut metagenome | biome: Human Microbiome; feature: human-associated habitat; material: feces | host: Homo sapiens | place: USA:Birmingham | reverse complement strand
AAAGGCTTTAAGCAGAATGAAGGTCAGTTTTTTACTCCTGTTCCGATCACAAGATTTATATGGAACAGTCTGCCCGTCGAGAAAATACTTAAAACCGAAGAAGGTGCGGGCTTGCCGAAGATCATCGATTATGCCTGCGGAGCCGGACATTTTTTGACGGAAGGGTTTGAAGCTGTCTCAGCATGTGTTAAGGCAAATGATAGTTTAAGAGAGCTTGACCGATCTTTTGCCGAGAACAATATTTTCGGGATTGAGAAAGATTACAGATTAGCCCGCGTATCTAAGATCTCGCTGTTTATGCATGGTGCAGGCGAGGGAAATATTATATTCGGAGACGGTCTGGAAAACTATCCTGACAAAAATATAAAACCGAATACATTTGACATTTTAGTAGCGAATCCTCCGTATTCTGTATCTGCGTTTAAGCCCCATTTAAAGCTTAAAAATAATTCGTTTTCTATATTAGATACTATTTCAAATAACGGATCTGAAATAGAAACATTATTTGTCGCGCCAAACGTCTTATTTCCCATAAGAACGATCGCCCTTATCTTGAAATTCTTTATCTACCCATATGTCATATGGTTCATTTTTTTCATAACAGTATGTTACATCAATATAACCAACGACTTTTTTTTCATGAATAGCCAAAAAAACTCTAAATCTATCTTTTGCTTCAATCACCTTTTCGGCTGTCCAGTATGTATCTTTATTATGCTTATCAATGTATTGAGCTTCGTATTCCTGAGTTAAAAGAACAATTTCGTGTTGATGCTGATTATCAACTTCTTTTTCCAAAGCCATCCATTGTTGTTCCTCCTCAAACTTTGCATTCTTAGATTGTAAAAGATTGTAAAACAAATTATGCTGAGGATTTATAACAAAATCTAACTGATAGCCCTTATATTCATTCTCAATAAATGCAAGCATTTCTCGGATTGATGATTCTTCTTTTGACAATCCAATTAACATTTCTATATATTTTTCATCGGGAAGTATCATCCATACAAATAGTCCGTTAACCTTTTCTCCTTCTGCAACAATATAAGCTTTTTCATTATCCTTTTTTAAAGAATCATATAAGTTACCATTATCAAATTCAAAATGAGGGTCGGCAAAAACAGTAGTGCCAGAAAAACTCTTTATAAAATCTTCATATAAGTCAAACGAATAAATCTCTTTTATCATTTCTTACTCCCTTCACCCATAAAAACAGGGAATTAATCAGTTAAGCAACTTCCTATTTGTTGTTCTCATTCTACCATATTGCGCCTATGTTTTCTATCCCTATTCGACAAGGGCAATCAGCTTTTTTCTGACTGCCCCTGTCTTGTACTTTCGCCTTATCTGTCTATCTTGAAATTCTCCACGACAGCATGAATTAAGCGGCGTTCCATGAAGTCTTTTTTATCTGTGTCTATCCCGTAGTACACAAGCCCCCGTTCGTCATAAACCGTCTTGATACATTTGTTGCGGATATAGCTTTCATAGGTTTTCAGTACCGTTTGAATGGCGGCGGCTTCCCCCTGTGTGGCGGCTATGATTACCTCAACGGGAAGATGGCGGTCTTTGTATTTTTTACTCATGGCGGCGCACCTCCATTTCTGACCGTATTTGTCGGACAGCCCTCATTTTGTGGTAACTGATTTTTCCGGCATTACAGCCATAGAGGGCGGCAATCTCTTTGTTCTTAAAGCCTAAGAAAAAATACAGTAAGATGATTTCCTGCCTGTACGGTGTAAGGCGTTCTATGGCGTGTCCTAACAGCTCGTTTTGTACTTCTACAAGCCATTCCCTCACTTGGAAATGGTAAACCATACAAGGGTAGCGGTCTGCGGTGCTGACCTCGGCTAAATCCTTTTCCAGTAGGGAAGAAAAGGACACTTCATGCTCTGTACGGCGGCGGTTGGCATGATAGTAGCTGATAGAAGCATATTTCAAGACTTTCGTACAGTATGCGTCAAACTGTCGTTGTAAAATTTCTATGTTTTCATTCATTTTGATTTTCCTCCTGTCTGTTCGTATGATAGCTACGCAAAGCAGACAGGAGAGATGGAGAACGGCAAAGAGGAAAAGGCGTCTGCTCCCATTCGCAAACGCCCTTTGTTATGTGCTATTTAGTTAATGTCTCTTGCTTTCATTTTATCCATTTCTGCCTGTTGCAATTTTTTGTACTTCTCCCTGCCAGTACCCCAATCGCCAAAAAATATAGTATTGGCTATCACAAACGGGAATACATTTCTAATGGTAAGCGGTACTTTACCACTTGCAAAAATCCAGATAGTGCCTATCAGAATGAGCATAGGAATAATGCCGCCCCATAAAGGATTTTTCAACTTTACACAAAGAAAATATTCCACAACGAAAAGTACTCCTGCAATCACAAATCCAATAATCAAATCAATCATATTTACATCTCCTTTAGTTAAAGTCCTTGGCTTTCATTTTTCTAAGTTCATCTTTGCGGTACTGATGTCGTCCATCTATCCAAATAAGAAATTCTAAGGCAAGAAGAAAAGCACCCACAAAAATGTAATTTGTAGTTTGCGATACCTGCATAACAAAGTACAAGATTATCATAACTGCAATCGAAAACAGAGGAACAACAGCCCCTAACTGCAATACTTTCCTTGTACTCAAATATTTTTGTACGCTGTATATGATAAGCGTAACGGCAATCGTGCCAAAAAATTTCAATAACATAGATAGCATAATTATCTCTTCCTTTCTTGTTTATACTTGTCAATGATAATTTTTGCGGTTTCTAAATCAATTCGTGAGTCAACTGCAAGCCCTTTAATAAATGTGGAAAATGGTTCTTCCTCCTTTTGGTCGCTTAATTCGATTTTCTGAATAAGTTTATCAAGACGAAGACGGACGGTAGGGTAAGATACTTCATACAGCTTTGCAATTTCTTTAAGCGAACCAGATTTTAAGACAAAGTTCTTTAAGAATGTAACATCTTCCGGCTCTAAGGCAAGTAACCATTGTGGAATTTTATCTATTTTCATTTCAGTTCTCCTTTCTATTTATCTTTAATTTTCTTTAGTATAACATAAATAATATTAAAGTCAATAAGGAAATTAAAATAAATTTTATCAAAATCGGATTTTTCAACAATGGAATAGGTTAGGCTTTCGGTTTCCGTAGTCCTTGACTTTCGATTATCGAAATTTAAGAGTTTCGATAACCGAAGTTCTGGAGTAAGGGAACCTGACTTCATATCCATCACCACAAGATTCCTTGGTGATAATGCTTCAAGCACCATGTAATCATGGTCATTGAAGTTATGAAATGTCTGTCCCCTTTCAAATGAGCGGTTCTCCATTTCATAATGCAGGTTAAAATCATCCACCCAGCCCTTATCGGTCATTCCAATCTCCTTAAGCTTTGCAACACATTCAGAAGAACTGGCTTCTTTATCAAACCGAAATTCTTTGGAATCGTTATAAAATCCCTGAAGAAAATGTCCGAGCTGAATATCATCCAGACAGAATCTCGCAGATACAGTTACATTTGCTGCCCTGTAATACTCTGTGAAGTTATCTGCTTCACCAAGTGTCCTTCCAAGCTGCAACAAATTTTCTGCAAGCTCTGACATATCATCAATTGCTATAAAACTCTTATAATCATCCAGAGTCATCAGCATATTTGTCTCTGTTCCCCTGTCGTTTTCTGTTACCAGTATCATATCTTTTAAATCCATTCTTACCTCCAGTCTCAGAGAGGGACTATGCCCTCTCTGCAAATTTCCTGTTATGGTCTTCCTATCACAACAATCTTTCCTGTGCTTGCCACATCCCTGTAGACCACACCAAGACTTTCATTAAGTGCCTCTACCACCTTGCCATTTCCGACATATACTGCCACATGGCTGATGTTCTTATATCTTCCATTGCTTGTAAAACTGTAAAAGATAAGGTCTCCCGGCTGTAACTCATCAAAGGAGACAGTCTTTCCGGCTTCATCAAGTCCCTGTGCCTCCGCTGCCGCTGTGGTTGCACCGCCATAACTAATATCCACGCCTGCATCTTTCCATGAGTAATATGCAAGAGAACTGCAATCATAATAATTGCCGGAATCTCTCATATCCTGACTGTATGGAAAACCAACTCTGTGAAGTGCGTATGAGCAGACTTTTTTCTGCCTGCTGTCAGTGATTCCACTAAGAATAGCATTGATTTCATCCTCTGTCATGGAACTTACTCCCGGACTGCCGCCTCCACCACCGCTTCCGCTGCCAGCGTACCCAAGCTGTCCCATAAAGTCAGCACTCATAATCTGCTCAAGCATTTCCACCTGGTTAGCGTCAAATCCATACACCGAAATCATATCCCGATAAGATTTGAGTGTGACATTCACATACAGAACCGACTTCGTGACAGTAGTTACATTACCGTCTGCATCTGTTTCTTCCACATCCTTTGTTCCGGTGCTTGTGGTGTATGAACACATATCATTTACAACTGCCTGCAGCCAGCCTTTAGAAGTATCATTCATGACTGTTGCAGTATCTCCGACACCATGCTTGACCATATAGACTGCCATGATGTCATAGTAATTGCTTGGGTTTTCTTCCATACCTTCATAATCCACATATACAAGCTCTCCAAGGTCATATCCGGTATGCTCATTCACTTTCGTGTTCACATCCCGGTTAAACTCCTGCACATAGGCACTCGTTACTGTCTGCACGGTATCTCCTGATTCAAGTGGTGGCAGGAATAAAGCAAATGGAGAATTGTAAAGGATTGCTATCACCGCTATAACCGGAACCGCAATCATGGCAACTACAAGAACAAGTAATAAAAGCACCAATCCGATAATCGGTGCAGCTGCCTTTACCCAGGTAATCGCTTTTCGCACAATCAGATCCTTTACCAGCTTTGCCACACTATCCGTCTGATTCTCCTGTGCTTTCATCTTATCCAGAAAGAACTTTATCTTCCTGCTCCGGTTTGTCATCTTTTCATCCTTGACCTCTATGGACACACCTGCCGCATATCCGGCTGCCATGCCGATTGCAGTTCCTACTCCCGGTGCAACCGCTGTTCCTGCCGCTGTAGCAGCTGCCTTTGTCGCAGTTTTTGTTGCAACCTTGGCAGTAGTCTTTGCTGTTTCTTTTGCCGTCTCTTTAGCTACAGTCTTGGCTGTATCTTTGGCAGCTTTCTTTGCTGTCTTTTTTGCCAGCTTCTTTCCTGCCTCTACCTTCTTGATACGCTTTCTTGCCTCAGCTGCCGCCTTTTTCCTGAAAAGTGCAGCCCCCTTGGATGCTGTTCCGGTAACAGGTCGGCTTGCTTCATATGCAAGATATGCTGCCTGCGATACCTCCTGACCACCTTCCACATGCTCCGTTACTGCCCCGGCTGCAAGTGCACCTGTTCTTCCTGCAATGTGAAGATTCGTGTTCTTGGTCTTGATGGAAGTGTTAGATTCTCTATAGTTTCGCTTAAATCTTGATAATCCTTTATTCTTCGACTCTGACTGATGAATGGTACTCTTGCGATATGACTTCTTTCTATCCGTATTAGTTACCTTTGCACCAGCTGTCTTAGGACCTCTCTCTACTGTATAGATGTTACTCCCCTTAATCTTGGCTCCCTTCGGTTCGTGGGCATGAATCTTGGCTTTCTCCTTGGTGTGAATGACCATCGGTTTGTCATCAACCTTTCTAATTTTCAATTTTCTCACCTCCTACTTTGAAAAATAAAATAAGCCGCTAGGGAGCAAAAATTACTCCTTAACGGCTATGTAAAATCATTCAATATTCAATTATTAAAAGCAACATGAAACTGGAATTTTGGCATTTCTACAAGTACCAATATGAGTGCATTCCACATAAATATGTTTTGGAATTTTTCGGCATTTGCTTTATTGCATTGTAAATATTTAAGTAATCCCCAAACCCCATTCCAATACAAATAATTCCAAATAAACCCAATCCAACAAATTGCGGAAATATCAAAAATAAAATATAGGGAATTACGCCAAGTATAAGATTAGGGCACAGGCACATAAAAATAAAACGCCCTTTACTCATATCCTCTGTTCCTACCACAAACATCAACATATGTGCCAAATCATTATACATATATACATCTTTTTTATAACATATTGCATGCAGCAATTCATGTGGCAACAGAGATAATCCGCCACAAATTCCACCTATCATCATCCATATTGCATTATCAGGAATATATTCTATTCCAAGTATTAAAAATGGAATTGCTAATATACCCATTATCAAAATACATCCCACATTTGCAATTAATGATAATTTCTTCGTATCCTCTGGTTCTTTAAACGGGGTTGCATTAGGATGATGTTCCTTGTATGGAAGACTACTCTCATCTCCATTATATTTGCCAGCATAGTGAAAAATCATATTCTTCTCCTCTCCATAAACTTCAAAGTTTCTGTTCCTTACAAACTTGAATTGAGATTTCATATATTCCAAGGGATTTAATAACTGTTATATTTTATTATCAAATATCTCTCAATCCCTTGAAAACACAAAGTTTATCGCAGGTGAGCTTTCCCTTATTGTTTCCCTTGCGTTATATCGTCCCACCAGTGTTTACGAACTCTGATAAGGGCAAAAACAAGGGCAAGAAAATTATATAAAACAGTATAACACAAAATAAAAGTGACATTGTGAACTGATTGAAATGCTTCTATATTTTTATTGGTTTAAAGGAGACACAACATGAATACCATTTACGCAGAATACAACATGTACCACAACAGCATTGACATTTATACAATATTTATTGTGTCAGGCACCATTGTTTTCAAACTGCATAACATCATCCGGCGGATTCAGAGCATACAAAAGTCCATACGGCGAGCTGTATTCCCATTTCACTGGGATACTGACAAGCGCCGGGTGGACATCCTGCCAACATTCCAGTATTAAGAGAACATTCCCGGTTTCTATACAGCGGTTAAATACAGACATATCATAATATTTATTGTGTCAGGCACCATTGTTTTTTCATTCTCGGCATTGGAAGAACTTCTGCATATCTTCTGGTGAAAGAAGAACATTTCAGTTCCATTCCTCTGCCAGCAGGAAGTCACGAATATTGCGGTGTTTGATTCCATCTCGGCTCATATCCAGTTCGTCCATCGTTACAACGTATTTCGGGAAATTGTCACGAACACCGGCAAACGCCCCAAACTCACGCTGGATGGTTTCCTCCGAGGCAAGTAGATAGGAAACCTGAACATACAGCTTTTTCCCATGATCTTCACATACGAAGTCAATCTCCTTGTCAGAGACTTTCCCAACAGTCACAGAATAACCACGGCGCAGCAGCTCCATGTAGACAACATTTTCAAGGACAAGGTTAATGTCCTTCATGTTGCCACCGTACACGGCTTCCCGGACACCATGATCTGCAACATAGTATTTCTCGTTGACGGTCAGGATTTTCTTTCCCTGGAGGTCTTGGCGCTTCACCTGATAAAACAGGAATGCGTCCGTGCAGGCTTTGATGTAGTTCAGTACCGTTTCTGGTGAAACGGAGCGCCCTTCACTTTTCAGATACTTGGAAATGGCTGTGGAAGAAAAGGTAGTGCCGATGTTGGAAGTTATATAAGCAATAATTCTCTCCAGCATATCCACATCACGGATATTGTTTCGCTTGATAATATCTTTCAGCTCTACGGAGTTGAACAAGTCCCGCAAATACTGACGACTGGCGGCATCGTCGTAGCGAAGGTTGCTCAAATAGGGCATTCCTCCCAGCGTCAGATATTTTGTAAAGCATTGTCTTTCGTCTGCACCTTCGTAAACGGTGTGATACAGCTCCATAAACTCTCTGAATGAAAACGGGTAAATCACGAACTCCACATACCGTCCGGCAAGATAAGTGGCAAGCTCACCGGAAAGCAGCTTGGCGTTGGAACCGGTAATGTATATATCACAATCCAGCTCCACCCGGAAAGAGTTGATACATTTTTCCCAATCAGCCACCTCTTGGATTTCGTCGAAGAACAGATAAACCTTGCCGCTGATTTCTTTTGTTCTGCGAAGGATTTCATCATGCAATGCAACAGCCGTACAAAGGTGTGCATTGCTCATGTTCTCAAAATTCAGGGAAATAAACTGTTCTGGTTGGACCCCGTTTTGGGCAAGTTCCTCTTGGATCAGGCTCAGCATGACAGATTTTCCACTACGGCGAATCCCTGTCAGAACCTTTATCAGCTCATTTCCGATAAAAGGACGGATACGGCTCATATAAATTTCTCGTTTAATCATGTAGACCAGCCTCCCTTCTGAAACTGTCTATATGGTACCACGGCTATAACTGATTTTCAATACCGCAAATCCAGTTTTATCAGATATAATTGATAAAATACGAATTTCGACACAATCAGGCAGTTATACCGAGCGAAGTTTGGCTATGCGTTTTTATTGTGTCAGGCACCATTGTTTCATATTGAAATATAGTGTCTCTGTGCATGTTCTATATACCTCTGATTATATAATATTCAATTTATATAATCTCTCAAATGCTTTTTTATCAAAGTCTGCTTCTGTAATATATAGCTTTCTATCGCTATCAATGTCATTCTAACTCAATAGTCATATCAATTATACAATTAAAAGCAAAGATGCTGCTAACTGAATAACAACATCTTTGCTTGTTTAGAATGGGGATTATAAAATTTTAATGATAGTATACTGTGACATAAATATTTTTTAATGTTGCTGCTGCAACAGTTCCCGTTGAATACCTTGTAGATTCAAATTGAACATAATAATTTCCAACAGGGCTTAAATTATAATTGCCAAAATCTGCAAAAGTAAGAGAACTATTCCAACTTTTGCTGTCTGTATATCTGTCAAATGTGCCATCTCCATTATCCTCATCTTTAGCAACAAATAATTCGATGTTTCCACTACTTCCACTACTTTTTGTGGATGTAACCACTATTTTACTGATTGTGGAGCCTGACGGAACAGATGTGCTGCTGATTGTAAAAGAACCAAGAGCGGAAGTTGCCACTGTATCATTTGTTCCAAAAAAGGAATTTAACATTCCAACAGAATGTCGTGATGATCCAGAAGTTAATGCTGTCGGAGTTATTTCAAATGTCATTGTTTTCTCCGTCTCCGAATAATTTTCCTGAGTTTCTGCCGCAAAAGCTGTGACATTCATTGTAAAAAGCATGACAACACATACAATAATAGAAAAAAAACGTTTTCTCATAATGAATCTACCTCCATACTTTATGTAATCATCCCCATCTAAATATACTAAATTGAAAAATCAAATCTTCCACCGATTTTATTATCCTCTGGTTTGATAGAATTCCATTCAATATTTTTAATTTTATCCAAAAGTTCATCTTTTGAATTTGCTTGAACAGTAGCTTTTTTTACTTCAATTTGCTTTAATTGTTCCTTTTTCTTCGCCTCTTTCTTCTCCGCAGCTTTCTTTTCCTGAATTTTTTCAAGATATTCTTTCTGACTAGCTGATGTTTTTTCTAATTGAGCAAAGAATGTTGTAGTTCCATCACTATTAAAAGAAATACCAAACTTTGTTATTTTTGTATCAGTATCTGCACTGTTTTCTATTCCGTTTGTCTTACCAAATGCTCTTTCAAATCCAAACTGAGCATTGATTTCATCCGACATACGCAAAGCACCTTCAATACTATGCATCTTTTCAGCATAATATTTGGGATCGGATGCCATCTTCTCCATTTCTTCCTTTGAGAAAATAACCGTAAACTCTTTATCACTTTGTGCTAAAATATCTTTAGCATTATCACCATTTTCAAAATCTGCAACCATAAAGTCCATATCTGTTCTTGAGCCACGCATATCTTTAAGCATTTTTTGTGCCTCTTTACTTAGATTTTTTTCGGCTATACTTTCTGTCACATTTTTCTTGACCTTATCATTTTCTGTTGTTTTCGCTGTTTCTTTTTTCTTATCTACTGTACCTGCCTTGTAGGTATTCTGATAACTTCCATAAACAGTACCCGTTGTATTCACATTCATTGACATATCCTTTGTCCTCCTTCTCTGAATCCGTTCTTTATTATTTATTGTTTCTAATATTATATATCGGCTTTATTCCGAAAACTATAATCCTCCCTGTTATTTTTATCCCATGATTATTGAAAATCTAAAATTTGAAATTCACTCTTAAATCAGATTATGCATTAAATATTATTGCTATTGACAAACCACCTAAATATGAAGTTATCTTTTTCTTCCTAAATATCGGCATACTTTTGATTTGTATTGCAGGTA
>OMGJ01001471.1_pt1 | contig 10290 bp, 8 predicted proteins | sample 1645811 | NCBI WGS metagenome assembly OMGJ01 (sample SAMN05578589, study PRJEB25193) | human gut metagenome | biome: Human Microbiome; feature: human-associated habitat; material: feces | host: Homo sapiens | place: USA:Birmingham | reverse complement strand
TAATTACACATTTTATTGTTATTGAATGTGTCTACCTATATCAGCATAAGACATATTGATTTATAAACACATACTATACATCCCTTTCTGTCCATAATCATATCTTCATCAATCTTGATAGAATAACGAGAACTGTTTGCCGGACTCATTTAAGTATATAGAACGAAGCTCTTTGTTCTTAGAGGAATTGTAAGTATTTTCGCGAAGCGAATTTAAAACTTAACGACATTGGCAAGAAAGAAGAAACAGTTGCCTATATTAGAAAAGGTAACCATTACGGACGTAGCCGCCGAGGGCAAGGCTATCGCGAGAGTGAACGATATGGTGGTATTTGTACCCTTCGTCGCTCCGGGAGACGTGGTTGATATTCAACTGACCCGTAAGAAGAATAGTTATGCGGAGGGGAAACCTGTATATTTCCATGAGTACTCGGCCAAACGTGCGGAGCCGTTTTGTGAGCACTTCGGTGTCTGTGGAGGTTGCAAGTGGCAACATCTTCCCTATGAGGAACAACTTTACTATAAGCAAAAACAGGTCTACGATAATCTTACCCGCATCGGGAAAGTCGAAATGGAAGAGAAACTTCCGATCTTAGGTTCCGAGCGCACGACTTTCTACCGGAACAAGCTTGAGTTTACTTTCTCAAACAAGAAATGGCTTACGGAGGAAGAGATCCAGTCCGGTGCTTCTTTCGATTGCATGAATGGTGTCGGGTTTCATATACCGGGGATGTTCGATAAGGTATTGGACATCCATAAATGTTGGTTGCAAGATGATATATCGAACAAGATCCGTCTTTGCGTCAAGGAATATTGCCTATCTCATGAGGGATATCCTTTCTTCGATTTACGGAACCAAGAGGGATTCGTTCGTACGTTGATGATCCGTACGGCATCCACTGGGGATTTGATGGTCGTATTGGTTTTCTTCCATGAGGATGTAGAGCGCAGGGAAGCGTTATTATCTCATCTGGCGGAACGATTCCCGGAAATCACGTCCTTGATGTACGTCATCAACGGCAAATGTAATGACACGATCACCGACCAAGAAGTTCTCGTATTCAAGGGAAAAGATCATATCATCGAAGAGATGGAGGGGCTTCAATTCAAGGTAGGTCCTAAGTCTTTCTATCAGACAAACAGTGAACAGGCTTATAATCTATATAAAGTGGCTAGAGAATTCGCGGGTCTTACCGGAAATGAGATGGTGTACGATTTATATACCGGGACAGGTACGATCGCAAATTTCGTCTCTCGTCAAGCAAAGAAGGTTATCGGCATCGAATACGTACCGGAGGCTATCGAGGACGCAAAAGTGAATTCCGCCTTGAACCATATAGAGAACACGCTTTTTTATGCCGGTGATATGAAAGATATCCTTACGCAGGATTTCATAAACCAACACGGACGTCCAGATGTTATTATTACCGATCCACCACGTGCCGGTATGCATGATGATGTGATCAACACTATTCTCTTCGCCGAGCCGGAACGTATCGTTTACGTTAGCTGCAATCCTGCTACGCAAGCCCGCGATTTGAGTTTGTTGAGCGTGAAATACTCCGTCAAGAAAGTCCGTCCGGTCGATATGTTTCCTCATACACATCATGTGGAGAACGTGGTTTTGCTTGAGAAAAAATAAACATATAATATAATGTATAGGAAATACGTCCCCTTTCTGCTCTTTTTGTTCTTCTTGTATGGTTGCAACGGTAACAAACAAGAGGAGAAAGAGGACGTTTCCGTTTTCGTGGATTTACCGCAACTGAAAGCGGAAGGCGAGATCACGGCGGTGACTTTATACAGTTCTACCTCCTACTTCCAATATAAGATGCAACCCATGGGTTATGAATACGATCTGATAAACGATTTTGCCAAGAGCCAAGGTTTGAAATTAAACATCAAGGTCGCCGAGAATCCTGCCCGTCTGATCGAGATGCTAGAAGCCGGCGAGGTCGATGTTGTAGCCTACCCCATCCCAATCAATAACAAGCTGAAACAAGAGGTCATTTATTGCGGCCGGGAGGATATCTCCAGTCAAGTATTGATACAACGGGCCAATAAAGGCGATAAGCTTCTTACCGATGTCACTCAATTAATCGATAAGAATGTTTACGTAAAGCCTAACACCAAATACTCCGAACGACTGAAGAACTTGGATGAGGAACTCGGCGGAGGAATCCATATCCAAAAAGTGGAAAATGACTCCATTGCTACCGAAGATCTTATCGAGATGGTCTCCTTGGGTGAAATTCCCTATACGATCAGCGATGATAACACCGCCCGCCTAAACAAGACTTATTATTGGAATATCAATGTCGACCTAAAGGTTAGTTTTCCCCAACGGTCTTCATGGGTGGTAAGGAAAAGTAGTCCGGACTTGGCGAAGGCCATCGATGAATGGGCTTCTGATAAAACGGGTAAACATTCTTTCAAGGCAGTTACTAAGCGGTACTTTGAATTAAGCAAGCGACCTTTTACCGCAGATATTCCGGAGGTAAAGAATGGACATATTTCCCCGTATGACCCTTTATTCAAGAAACATGCGAAAAACATCGGATGGGATTGGCAGCTGCTGGCGTCTATTTCCTATCAAGAGTCTCATTTCAATCCTACGGTTGTATCGTGGGCCGGTGCCGAGGGGCTTATGGGAATCATGCCAAATACGGCGAAGGCATTAGGTGTCACCCCGCATGAATTGAAAGATCCGGATACGGGAATCCGTACGGGAGTAGATTGTTTACGGCGCTTCCGTCAAGGTTTTTCTGAGATTACGGATCCTGAAGAAAAAGTCAAGTTTACCCTAGCGGCTTACAACGCTGGGATCGGACATATTTACGATGCGCAGCGATTGGCCCGAAAATATGGAAAAGATCCCAATAAATGGGATAATAATGTAGCGGAATATATTCGTTTGAAAAATGATCCCGAGTATTATAACGATCCTGTTTGCAAGCATGGATACTTGCGTGGCTCAGAAACATATAATTACGTGCGGGAAGTGTTGGAGCGTTATCATTACTACAAGAAAAAGTCATAGTTATAAAAAAATTCATAGCTATGAGTGAAAGTAGTCATAACTATGAATTTTCTGCAAGTAAATGCCACTTAAAAATTATAGGCGACACCTATGCCTAATATTTCCTTGAACTGGACCTTCGCCCCCCGTTTCTCTCCATTATCCTCAAAAGTTTTCACGTCGTTATCATATTTAAGCGTCGTATTGAGTGTAGCGGACAGGAATTTATTAATCTTCATGCTTATCAATACATCCCAATTGACATCGATATTTCCGAATTGATCGCTATAAGGAGTAAAAAAGTCAGCTGTAGTAATCAAGTTCACGTTTTCCATCACGGTTAATTCCGCACGAGCTTTCAGGTAAGCTCCCCATTCCATTCTGAAGCGATCTCCCGGATCGACCCCGAAAGCTCCTAACTCGGAAAGGTAATCATCCTCCACGAAAGTCATCTTCGTGGAAGCCGGAGAAAGATAAACCGAATAATTGCTTTTGGGACGATATTCCATACCTACGGAGATATTCGAATACGCCGGCGCAAAGAAGTTCGATATATAATGTGTCTTATCCGGATAATTATATCCTTTGGCAAACTGGGTGTTTAAATCTCCCATCAACGTATAATACCATACATTATTGGTGGAATATCCTAATTGGGTAGACAGGGTTATATTATCGGTACTTTTCCTCATTCCCTGCGATTTAGTCTTTGATAATCCGTAATCGAGAGCGAGATTGGTTACCCATAACCAGTCACCGCTTTTATGTGTTAATGCCCCATTCAGATACGCATTTCCGGCAACAGAGTTCTCACCGCCAGCCGACCAATTCGACATCGCCGTTTGCGACAAGTTCAAACCTGTCACACCTTTCAGTACCCATTTGCCTTCCTCATATCCTTTATCATCCGTTTGACTATATGTAATTGTCGTTAATGCGACAAACAATGTCATGAAGAATATACGTTTCATATTGTGATATATTTTAGTTATTAAAAAATAAGACGTCCTATCATTTAAACAGGTTTGATTAATTTTTGTTTAGAAAAGCCTAAAGTTGAAAGGGTGTCACATTTGTTACACCTTTATACGGATAAACCCCTTATTTTTGTATCCGATAATTAAGTAATTTGATTTATGGAACAGTTACATGCACACGAAGTCCTTCATATGATGGAGGGTAATAGTTATTCAGAAGCTTCTTTAAAAGAAGCGATCGTTAAGACTTTTGGTGAGGATCAGCGTTTCTATACTTGTTCGGCGGAAAATATGGATGCGGATGAGTTAATCGTATTTCTGAAACAAAAGGGGAAATTCATGCTTGTCGAAAGTGGTTTCACGGTAGATATTACAAAGGTTTGTAATCATTAAAGATTCTACGATACTATCAATGACTCTAGGCTAAATTCTTTTGATTTAGCCTAGAATCATTTGCCTAAAGTTAAAAAATACTTTCGATTCTACTCAATGGACAATACTATTCCTATAAATAATCGCAAATGATTTTTGCATCAATTCATAATCTTTATCAGAGACATAACTTAGCCTACGGTTACCCGCATGATTTATCATCCAGACAAAAGACTCTATATACTTTAGTATCTTATTTGAATTATCACTTTTTATACGTGACAAATAATCCATTTTTCCTAAAATACGGGTAAAAGTGTGAGTCCGAAAACCTACCTACCTGCGGGCCTTCCAACAAACATTCTATAGGCCTTTTATGTTATGGTTATAAAATGGTCTATTTATGCTTACTGGTTTTTTAAATACCTTAGCGACAATAATAAGTGTGACAAGCCTTCTGATTGTCACCTATGGTGCATTAATCGGAGTCATCTCATTTTTCAGAAATGAACTTAAGCGACTTACTGGTAATTATTCCATTACTAACATAAGAAAACTAAGAGCTGTATTCGGTACATACTTACTTCTCGGACTAGAATTTTTGATAGCGTCAGATATCTTAAAAACAGTATTGGAACCAACACTTAATGAATTGGCCATTTTAGGTGGAATAGTCGTGTTGAGAACAGTTCTGTCTGTCTTTCTGAATAAAGAGATCAAGGAACTAGAAACTGAAAATAAAGATACCGAGTAGATCCAAGGGAAAGTACAGAAAAATGGCGCTTAAGTCTTGCATGAACAGAATTTAAACGCCATGAAGTAAAGTTAGAAAACCAAACCGCTCGGCCTTCACAGGTGAAGCGGAAGTGGATATATTGCCTTAAACTAATACCTTATATTATTACAACCAGATTAAAGATCATAATGTTTATGCTTTTGATGAATTTCAATAGCCAAAATAAAACAGAAAATAAAAATCCGCATCCAGTGTCACTGCTACATGCGGATCAAAAATAACAAACTCTTACAAGAGTTAGGCACTACATAAAGTTGTATTATACTAATAAGCAGACTGAACCGCATCAAAGTGTTGATTCCTTATGTTGTTTTTTTCTCATCATTTACATATTCCAAAATGTCGCTTGGCTGACAGTCTAATGCTCTACAAATTGCCTCTAGGGTACTAAAACGAATTGCTTTCGCCTTTCCCGTTTTTAAGATAGAAAGGTTAGATAATGTCAAACCAACTCTTTCAGAAAGTTCGTTCAAAGAAATCTTCCGCTTTGCCATCATTACATCTAAGTTTACAATAATAGGCATAATTAAACTGTTAAGTCATTCTCTGATTTCATATCTATCGCATTTTGCAATAATTTTTCAAATACAGCCACGGCTGTCGCAACTACGATAGCGACAAAAGTAGTTACGATACAAATGGCAAGAAAACCTGCGGGGTCATCTTCTGTATTATGGGTCAACCTTATAAATAGTCCTGCCACCACGATTAAAATACTTAGTAAGATCGCACAATGCTTTATGTTCTTCAAAGTCTTTACAGAGTTTGTTGAAAACACTTTATTTTGCCCAATATAACCGAGCAACCTAAAAGCATTGTACAACGCAACAAAAAAAGCGATTGCCGCTCCATATCCATATAAGATAAATGGATCAGCGTAAGTACTAAATAAATCTAGGTGTGTGGCTCGTCCCTCAGTTAAGGGAAACCAAATCAAAATAATAAGTACCACAATACCGATAAGAACAATAACTGTTTGAAGAAATGCTGTTGAAATTCTTTTCATGACGTATGATGTTAATTTTAAACGACGTTGCAAATGTAATAAATATTTATTGATAAACAATAAATGAATAGCGAAATTCAAAAAAAAGTCTCTTTCTCAAGCTAATAAAAAAATCTGGACTTGAATCGCCAGTGTAGTGTCGAAGTACAATGATCTCCCATTTGGAAGGGAGAATGGGAATAGAAGAAAAAAAGAACGCCTACCTGAAAAGTGGTAGACGCTCATTGCATACGGTTATTGGGACAAATATAGAGATTCCATGCGGAAACAAATAAAAATCCGCATCCAGCTTCACAGCTACATGCGGACCAAACAAATAACAAACTCTACTTATATGAAAAAACAAATACTACTAACAAATTATTATACGATGACTACTATCAAGGTGACTTCTGAGTCATTTTATAGTATAACAGAAGATTGTTTGAAAAGGTTCACCAGTAATTTCTTTTAGGCTGAGAGCTTTTCTTTTTATCGACTGTTTGAATATAAAACATTTCAAGCTGCAAATTGTTTTACAAACAAAGATAAAAATGATGATTGATCGGTTTGAGGCATGATTAAGAAGTTACTTTCTATATTATTGTTTATGATAATGCTCTTTGCCTTCCGGATGAATGCGGAAGCGGATGAAGAACACTTTTCTAACGGTTCCTATCGTTAGCGCACTAGGATTAACATTAAATGAAAGCGCTTCCGACGCTATGGTTGGTGGAGCGGTTACCTAAAACGACAAATTTCAAGTAAAACACGGCAATTACTCCTAAATATTTAGGGATAATCGCTTTTTTATGAATAGATTTCAAGTAAAATTAGGACATTTATCCAATTATATCCGTAATTTTAGCCCAATTAAATCAATAGCAATTATGGAAAGAATCGTTAATCATCCTATTTTAACAATTCCACAAGAGGGAGAACACACTTTTTTATTCAATGGCAAACCCGTAACGGGAATGAAGGGTTTTACCATCGCCGCCGCCTTACATCAGGCCGGCTATCCAGTACACAGTCATAGCGTAAATGGCCGCAATCGTTCGTTGAATTGCGGTATCGGTAAATGTGGCGCCTGCGAAATGCTGGTAGACGGAGAAGTAAAGCGTATCTGTATTACGAAAGTAGACAATGTAAAGGAAGTATCGGAAATAACAGTACAGAATTATATGACAGATTCCCAGATAGAACCCAGAGAAGAACCGGTAGAGATCTATCGAACAGATGTGGCCATCATTGGTGCCGGCCCCGCTGGATTAGCTTGTAGGGAGACCTTAAAAGAACTAGGTTTGAACAGCATCGTAATCGATAGCAATGATAAGATCGGCGGTCAATTCTTGATGCAAACCCATGCATTTTTCTTTTTCGAGAAAGAGCGGCGCTTTGGCGGTATGCGTGGTTTCGATATAGCGAAAACTTTAGCCGGAGACGATCACTCTGGTATTTTCTTACATTCTACGGTCTGGGATATCCTACAAAATAAGCGTATCGCCGTAAAAGACATACTTAACCATAAAAATTTCTATGTAGAAGCTCAAGCCTTGATAGTCGCTACCGGTGCGGTTCCTTTTATGCCGACCTTCGAGAATGATGATGTGCCCGGAGTTTATACAGCGGCAGTCGTACAGAAAATGATGAACGCTGAATTCACGTTACTCGGCAAAAACATATTGACAGTAGGTGCCGGTAATATAGGTTACCTAACGTCCTACCAATTGATGCAAGCCGGAGCGAAAGTCAAGGCTATTTTAGAGGCGATGCCCCATGAAGGTGGATTTCCGGTACAAGCGAATCGAATTCGCCGCCTTGGCATACCTATTTATACCTCTCATATGCTTTTGAAAGCCATTCCAAACAAGGATCGGACAGGTATCACCGGCGCGATTGTCTGCGAATGCGAGAACTTCAAGCCAATCCCGGGAACAGAGAAAGTGATCGATGGTATTGATGTTATTAATATATGTACAGGATTGATTCCCGACAACCAATTACTAACCAAAGGCCAATATACATTTGGAAAACGTTGTGCCGGCGTAGGTGATGCCGTACGAATCGGAGAAGGTACTACCGCCGTACTAAGAGGAAAGCAAGCCGCTTATGAGATCGCCCAAGAGCTAGGCGTACGTTTCAACTACAACGATTACTTAACAATATCTAAGGAATACATCGACTCCCAGCAACATCCGATCCGCATCAAGGAAGAGTCCCCAAGGCCCACTCCCGAACGTCAAGCCCAACGCCCTTTCGTTCGCTTGGATTGCCTATACGGTTTCGCTTGTAACCCTTGCTCTTTCGCTTGTCCTCAAAAGGCGATCACCAAAAGCTCCACCAGCGTAACGCCCGAGATCGATTACGAAAGATGTACCGGCTGTATGCAATGCGTATCACATTGTCCGGGGCTGGCTATTTTCGGCTACGATACCCGGAAGCAAAACTTATTCTTACCGGTAGAATACGAGGTAGAAGAAGGTGCCGAGGTGTGGCTCGTCGATGATAACGGGAAGAAACAAGGCGAAGGTATCATTGAGAAAGTATTAAAGAAGCCGACAAAAACAAACGTGGCCCGTGTGAAAGCGGCAGGAATGGAAAACGATGCCTTATTGAATATCACAGGATTCATCGTAAAAGAAAACTATCCGGAGGAGATCGATTTTAAGCAAGAGCCGGAGTGTGAGTCGGAGACCTATGTTTGCCATTGCGAGGACGTATCTTTGGACGAGCTACTTTCCGCCATTGGGGATCGTAAATATATCTCCGTCGACGAGGTAAAACATATCACCCGCCTAGGAATGGGGCCGTGCCGGGGAAAACGCTGCATACCCCGCCTACGCATGAAACTAAGGGAAAAAGGTATCGAACTGGTAGGCGACGCTACCCCCCGTGCTCCCCTATCTACCCGCTTCGTCCTAGGGGAAATGTATCCGCAGCGTCAGATAGCGGATACCTATAAAGTTGATTCCGGAAAGCAGGTTCGTAAGACGGAAGTCTTAATCGCCGGCGGAGGTATCGGAGGTAGCGCATTGTTCCGTTATTTTGCGGAAGCCGGTAAAAAGACCGTGCTTATTAATGCGGATCGAGGATCATCATGGCGTAATATCGGTGGTGGTCGTCCAGCGTTCTCGATCCCCGAATTAGCGGAGATCGCCCGTAATAACCAAACGATATTCGAGGAGACACAAAAAGAATACGATATCCATTACCGTGAGATACGCTATATCACGTTCGCCCACGACGAGGCTACCTACAATGATCTGGAACGTTCCTGCGGTTGGTCCAACGCTTATTTGATCGACAAGAAAGACTTCCAGAAAGAGGTGTCTCCCTACTTCAACACGAACCAAAACACCTATTTCGCCGCACAAATCTCCCAGCATTGTTGGCAAGCTACCCCGGGGCGTGTGATAGACTTTATACGAAACAAAGGCAAAGAGCGGCAAGGTGAGGTTTTGGAAGACACACACCTAGTGGAAGTACACAAAAACGGTGGAAAATATCACGTCTTATTATATACGCATGATAAGCGATACATCGAATACGAATGCGATCATTTCGTGAACGCCCTCGGTTATAGCGCCGAGCGTTTCGCCCGCATGCTAGGCCTTTACACCGGCCTCTATCCGGTCAGGCACCAAGCGTTGATTACCCATCGCCTACCGAATCTGGGTAAAGACGGGGATATCCTCGATATGTTGATAGACCGCCGGAAACGTAACGACTTCTCCGCTGTCTACGGTCAGCAATTCGCCGAGACCGGACAGATTATCGCTTGCGCCTCCCCCGCTGTCGACGCTAAAGCGGAGATCAGCAACTTTGATGAGTTGAAGTTTAATACCCGTCGTTTCATGGAGATCATCTCCGAGGTGTTCTGCGATTGGATTCCATCGTTAGCCACAGTACCCGTACAAGCCACATGGTCCGGTTATTATGTAGAGCCTCGCTACATTATCGATCCGGATAACGGACTATTCGTCGGTTTGCAAGGTCACGGCTTCATGCTCGCTCAATACTTGGCTAAACTATACGTAGATAAAGCGTTAGGCCGTACCGTTCCGGATTATATGGAGCGATTGAGGCTCGATGGAGACGGAATTAGTGAGAAAGCTTTCAAATAAACTATAAATAAAACA
>OMGJ01001433.1_pt1 | contig 10507 bp, 10 predicted proteins | sample 1645811 | NCBI WGS metagenome assembly OMGJ01 (sample SAMN05578589, study PRJEB25193) | human gut metagenome | biome: Human Microbiome; feature: human-associated habitat; material: feces | host: Homo sapiens | place: USA:Birmingham | reverse complement strand
AAAAATATTTTCTGAACAACCGTTCAGATTTCAATACTTTGCTTTATCTTTGAGGTATAAAGCAACCGCCAAAGATATGGACAAGATACAGAAGCAACGGTCAAGCATCGTCCTGTATAGAGAAAAAGGGAACGGTGAACACTACATACGGATAAAGTATGCAAATAATCCGGCAATTGCCCTACTGCTTTCCCAGGAGAGCGGCATACAAATGGCGGACAACGCTTCCGCCTACATAACAGTTACCGCCTTTAAACTACCGGATTTCTCCGACCGCTCTTCTCCCTACGCCTACATAGATTACAGCCGGACGTACGTGCAGCATCCCAATTCACAACAGACATACATGTTACCGGAAGACTATCTGAAACTACTGAATCTCACCTCACAAGGCGTTGTCAGTGAACGGATACAGGTACGCATCATGGGCAAAATTTGCTGGGATACAACAATATTAAAGATGACGAATATTTATCTTCATGTAACGAATGCCCTCAAGTCAAGCATACCCAATCCACTTGATATGCTGGATGATTTGTAGGGTGTAGCTATTAGAGATTAGGAAACACACCTGTCAGGTGTCAGTTATCAAAATAGAAGATACCAAACAAGTGTTTTTACAAATAATATTACAGACAACTTAATACAGAAATATATGGAATATATACCGGATTATCTGAAACCATTTATTATACACAAAGACTATTTTCCTGAATTGATAGAAGATTCATGGTTTAATAATCCTGTGTATTGGAAAGGTCGGTTAATATCACCGCAAAACGAAACAAAATTCAAACTTTACTTTTGTGGTGAATTAATTGATAATTCCATTGTAGGCAAGCAAACTTCACCTTTGGCAATATATGCGGATTCAGTACATTCAGGAGAAAGGATTACTCTTTTTGATGAACGGTATAATGGATATGAAGCATTACTTATAGAGGATAATAGAGAACATCCATTATCTCCTGAGATTCAGTTTGTAGATAAAGATGCTGAAACAGAATTTGAAATTATCATTCTTGGATGCAGTAGTACTGATTTCGATGATGAATATCCCGCCACCGAACAAGTACGACTAATCAACGGCGACTGGGTAAACAAAGAGTATCTGAAATGTAATGCTTTTGATTTCATTTCAATACTTATTCGCAATGCCAAAGGTCAGGTATATACGATATTGGAAATGGAATTATGTTAGTTAAATCGTCTGTAACAAGGTCGAGATAACAGCTAAACGCTGTTCCTCACCAAGCCATTATAAACAATTTGAGATTAACATTATGAACTGGTATATCTATTGGTATTTTACAATCAAGTATTTCTTCTGGGGATTACTTGGATATGGTAGAGCCGGAAATTACATTGGCTTTTTGTTTTTCTATCTCCCATTTATTGCATTGATAATGGCACTGATAGCACCATTGCCTTTTGTTAATGATAACAAGATTCTTATCTATCTCTCTTGTTCTGTTTTATTTATATTCATAAATGAAATCGTATTTTGGGATGAAACAAAAAGATACCGAAGGTGGAACAACCATTACAGGAACAATAACAGCAACAGGAAAAGTTGGTTTTTTGTTGCTATCTCTATAATAGGCACAGTAAGTTGGTTTTTCCTCCCGCTTCTACTTAAAGACTATTATACCAATAGATAAATTGAGTTTATAACAAAGCGTGATAACGCTTGACAGCGTTCCCCGCTTAGCCATTAGTACCAACAATTAGAATTATCAATCATGAGCAAAGAGATAAATACTAAAAAATACATCAAGGAATACCAAAGCGACAAAGTGGTTGCCCGGAGTTTCTTTCCTCTCACGTTGGAAGAATATTTGAATGTCCAGACAAAAAAGTATGTCAAATATCTGCATGATGACGATATGCCCTATGACGGGTATCGTGAATTGCGCATAAAACCATTGGATGAAAATCCGGCAGAGGAAATTACAAGAAGAATAAGACATTGGACAATGATGATCAGAACCCCATATTATTATCTCCTGTACCGGGCATTCCGAAAAGAGGACTGGCAAGCAGTGAACGATGCACAATACCAGTATGCCAAGCAGGAATTGTGGCATAATTATAACTATTATGACATTCGCAATGCCTGGCTGCTTATGGCTGCCAATGATTTCTCTTTGCTTGACTGCAACGATGCCTATGGCTTCAGTGAAGCATACCATATGGTATGGACAGCTCCGGGCAACATGATGATGGGGCTTTACCTGCACGATGATGCTGCCATTAAAAGAGGAATGGCGGAAGCGGAAAAATTGTTGGGGCAGAAAACCGTAGGCAAATGGTATAAAGAGCTGTCGCATTTCATGTTGGCGTTGGTCAATCGTGATATGGCAGAAGCCGGTCGCAGCCTGAACACCCTGTGCGAGAACTACAGGTATTACGACCAAGAAATGATGTCGTTTGAAAAACTTTTCTGCATTCCGGCTCACGGTCTTTACAATTTTGCCCGTCGGGTATTGACTGAAACGGAGTTTTCAAGGCTTGAAATGCCGTCATCCCCAACCTTTTTCCGGGAGTTTGCATTATGGCAACGGGATAACAACTATCCTGCCGGAAAGCAGGCATTAGTCTATCCCGACCATTCACTCCGCTTCATGAACGAAATCATCAATCTGCCGCCATTGCCCCGAAACGCACCTTATGAGGCTCTTGGAAAGAACTGGATAAGAATATACGGTCAAGGAATTGTGAACTCAGGTACTAACAGATAACGATGCCTAAACACACTTCTTCACCAAACCATTAGAATAATCATTAAATAGAAAAAGATAATATGAGAACTGAAAAATTATTTGGGATACTGACATTATTCCTTTGCGTCTTTTGTATCAGCAGTTGCAGTGATGATAATGAAGAACTTAATCCGTTCCCGGATGGAACATCGTCTTTACGTATGATGAATGAAAATAACGGAAAAGTAACTTTGGGAAATTCTGATGTGTATATCACAAACGAGGGAAATTTCAAAAGCGCCAGTTTCCCGATTTTCGATATGGGAAAGAAACAAGGTATAAGCGATATTGGTTTGCCGGATTTCATCAATATGGCTCCAGAAGTTGCCGTACTTCCAAAACATGGTTATGTATTCTGTTCCCCTTATGATGTACAGACTTTTGATTCAAGGAAGAAAGCCATTCGTGAAAATGCGGATGTCTATCGGGTGTATGTCGATTCGTGGATTGAGGACAAAAACGGGGATAAAATCGGCGCGAATGTATATTTCCTGTTAGGCAAACCGATTCAGGATGAAAATAATCAAATGCCGGCATGGAAAAGCTGTATAGGCACTTTAGGATGGGATTTTTATAATGACAAGGCAAAAGAATTTTCACTGTCTTTTTCATCCAATGACATTGAAATATTATTTGGGGGCAGTAACACTTCAGATGTCATATCATACTCGATAAAAGGTAATACTCTTTGCTTCCACTGGATAGGAGAGAAATACTATGACGCAATGAATCATGAAGTGCTTATACGTCATAAAAATGTATATACAGAAGTTTATATAAAAACGGCGGAATAACTGAATCGGCGTATTAAATATCCTGTTAGATTAAACAGGACATATTTATAACAACGGGCTAACAGCTTAACTCTGCCCCGCTTGGTCAACAAGAAAAACAGCAAGATGATACACTGGATAAAGAAACTGTTCGGGATAAGGCGTCCCGAACGGATAACCGAAGAACAGATAGGGCGTTTGCCCGCCGACAAGCTCTGCCGAAAATACATTGACGGCGAGCTGGCCGGAGACATGGAAAGCGAGGTGTTTGACGGCATAATGTGCGCCGTCGAGCTTCATGCCGAGGTCGTCAACGGCGGCTTCAACCAGTATTATTACAATTCCGGCGGCGAACGCGCGGAACGTGCCGGGGAAACCTTTGCCAAGCTCGGCGCGACCCGGATCGCGGAACTGGTGAAGCGCGCCAACGGGCGGTATGCCGCCTGCCGGGAGGAGCTGCAATCCCGATGGGACGGAACAAAGGAAGGATTCGCCCACGGTTACAAAGAGAAAATCTTCGATGCCTTCGACGGCGAGTATTACGCCCTGATGAAAGGCGACCGACAGCTATACACGCTCATAGGCACCTATATCAAACAGCACCCGCAGGAGTTTCTGACGGACAAACCATGACAGCGCCATGAAGCCATACAATCCGATTATTACGGCATTCGCCACCCTGACGGTCCTGCTGACCGCCGGATGCTCGTCGGTGCGCCACGCTTCGGCGCAGACCGACAGCCGCCTTTATCTGACCGAAACGAACAACTCCGAGACCATTGACGCATACCGGGAGATACACCGCAGGCTGCGCCCGCTGGAGCGTCCGCAGGTGCGCTATTCCATCGAGGAGGCTCTGGTGGAGGGGGATTCCTGTCTGGTTATACTCCGCATCACCGTCCCCGACAAGTCCATCGGCAAGCGCGAGTGCTACCATGCCGACATCGGGCTATCCACCGCCGAGGGAGTGCTGATGTTCCCCGAACTCACATTCGACAACGACAGCGGACTGTCCGACGATGACGGCGGCGACAGCGACGACACACAGCCCGACGAGGAAAACATAAGCACCTCGTTGGAGATAGAAGCGCACGGCGGTCGCCCCGCCTACGCCTACATGTGTTTCCGCTTCCTGCACCATCCGAGCATGGACGGCAACGGCGCGCTCATATCCGTCTATCCCCGTCTTGAAACACGGCGGTATATCTATGTGTACCACCCGGAGGAGATGCCCGTGAGGTGGCTGCAAAACACATGTCTGTGGCGGCAACGCCAAAACCTGCCGCAGTTCATCCTGCTCGACAGCCTTCCCGACCCGGACGACAGCCCCGACCCGTTCGGGCCGCAATTTTAATTTAATCTCGTGTTGCGGTTTTCAGCAAGATTTGGAACTAAGCATGTGATAAAACGACGGATATTTGCGAAAAAACGATGGAAACAACGACACTCACATCATTGTTGCGGCAGACAGCGGCGGAAAACCCCGAAAAAGCCGCCATAATGGACACAATAGCCGACACGGTTGAAACGCTCGTGCGCCGGAGGTACTCCGTGCGTCGCATGGTCAGCGAACTTGAACCCCTCGCCCAAGACCGGGAGGTGATGCGCTTGGTGGTGGAAGCATTCAAGAGCCATGTCCCGCAGCCCGCACTGACGCTGCGCGACTACCGCCCCTGCATGGTGCTGATAGCGTGCTCGCCGGAAAACTTCGCTTTCCGCTACCTGTGCAACGACCTCGTGGCGGTCTATGAACGGAAGTACATGACAGCCGAGCTGATGTTTTTCTGCGACCTGCTGTGCCGCATGAGAGGGCGGTTTTACCTGAACTGCGTCATCAACCGTGTGTGCGACTATTTCTTCCGCGCCCGCCGCGACACCTTGCGCCACCAACCCACGCCGCTGAAAGAATCCGAGATGCAGTATGCCGAAAGCCGCATGAAGGAGCTGGAGAAGGCTGTATTCCGCCTGAAGGTGAAGATGTACAAGTGGCGCACGTTCACCGCCGAGGAGCTTGCCGACATGTGCGGCATGAGCCATTCCCATTTCCGTAGCCTTTTCGAGAAATACTACGGCTGCCCTCCCGCCGACTGGCTACGCCGCGAACGGATGGATCGCATCCGCACGGACATGTCGTACCGCCCGGAGCTGACCGTGGGCGAGATAGCCGAGCGCAACGACTTCCCGTCGGCAAGCAACTTCTCCGACTTCTGCCGACGGCAGTTCGACAGAAGCCCGCAGGAATTGAAGGCGGAAGGCGAGGAGGAATGGCGCGAGAGGCGTCTGGAATGGTGGAACGGCGACCGCCGTTGAACTTTTCAGCAGGATTTGGAACAGCCGTCCCGACGGGATGCGCTAAATTGCGCCGCAAAAAATGCGGCTTATGAGAAAAAGAATTATGCGCCTCCGTCCGGGACTGCGGGTGAAACTCCTGTCGGGCTACCTGACGGCGTTGCTGCTTATGGCTACCATCGGCTATGTGTGGCTTGACGAGCGCCGGGACTACCGGGCGCGGGAGGATGAGTATGCCCGCATCAACCGCAGCCGCGAGGAAGCCCTCGGCCTCTATGCCCGGCTGGTGTCGCTGTCGCTGCTCGGCGAGACAGCCACGGAGTGGGAACAGGAGGACGCGGAGGAATACCGGCGGCAGCGCATGGACATAGAACGATCGCTTGACGGCTTGGGCAATATCGTGTCCCGGTCGGAAACGGACAGCGTGCGCGGGCTGTTGGAATGCAAGGAAGAGCGTTTGCTCTCCATCATGCGGCTGTCGGGAGAGCGTGACAAGGTGGCCATGCGGATAACCCGCCATGTCCCTGCGCCTGCGAAGATTGCGGAGGAACCACCCAAAAAGAAAAAACGCGGAGGCTTTCTTGGACTGTTCGGCAAGAAGGAGAAACAGCAATCTCCGCCGGAACAGTCACAGGAGCGTGATCCCCGCCACGGCATGATAGCAGTCCATCAGGAACAGAACCGCCGCCTGTCGGAACTTTCCGACAGCCTCGCCTTGGACAACCGCCGACTGAACCGCAGGCTGCAAGGGATTGTCGCACGGATTGAGCGCAAGGTGCAGGCCGACATCAAGAAAGCTGACGCACGCATGGCGACTTCGCGAGAGCGTTCGCTGTTACAAACCGGATGCCTCACGGGGGTGCTTGTCCTGCTGCTCATCCTTTCCTACACGGTCATACGCCGTGATGCCGCCCGCATCTGGAAGTACAGGCACAAGACGCTGGAACTTATCGGGAAACTGAAAAGGACAGTCCGGCAGAACGAAGAACTGATAGCGTCCCGCAAGAAAGCCATGCACACCGTCACCCATGAGCTGCGCACACCGCTGACGGCAATCACGGGCTATGCCGGGCTGATGGCGAAAGAGGGCGACATAGATAAAACAGCGGCGTACCTGCGCAACATACGGCAGTCCGCCGGGCGTATGCGCGACATGCTCGACACCCTGCTGGGCTTCTTCCGGCTGGACAACGGTAAGGAACAGGCGAACCTGTCCCCTTGCAGGATTTCAGCAATCACACATATCCTTGAAACGGAGTTCATGCCCGCCGCGATGGACAAGGGGCTGTCATTTACCGTGACGGCACGGGCTGACGCGGTTGTCCTCGCCGACAAGGAGCGCATACTGCAAATCGGCAACAACCTATTGTCGAACGCTATCAAGTTCACCGAGAACGGCGGCATATCCTTGACAACGGACTATGACGGCGGTATGCTGAATCTTATCGTAGAAGATACAGGCACGGGCATGACCGACGAGGAACAGCAACGTGTGTTCGGCGCGTTTGAACGGCTGTCTAACGCCGCAGCCAAAGACGGCTTCGGATTAGGATTGTCAATAGTACAGCGTATTGTGGCGATGCTCGGCGGCACGGTGCTGTTGGAGAGCGAAAGAGGCAAGGGAAGCCGCTTCACGGTGGAAATCCCCATGCTGACAGCCGGAGAACAGCCAAAACAATCCTATCAAGGCTATGCTCGCCGCAATGAGGCATACCATGAGGTCATTGCCATCGACAATGATGAAGTGCTGCTCCTGATGCTGAAAGAAATGTATGCACAGGAAGGAGTACACTGCGACACCTGCACTGATGCTGCGGAGCTGATAGAACTGATACGAAAAAAGGAATACAGTTTACTTCTGACGGATCTAAATATGCCGGATATCAACGGCTTCGAGCTGTTGGAACTGCTGCGCACCTCCAATGTGGGCAATTCAAAGACTATCCCGGTAGTGGTGACAACCGCTTCGGGCAGTTGCAGCAAGGAGGAACTTATGGAACGTGGTTTCTCCGGTTGCCTGCTCAAACCGTTCTCCATATCGGAACTGATGGAGGTTTCAGACAAATGCGCCATGCAAGGCAACCGGAATGAAAAGCCGGATTTCACCTCCCTGCTGTCATACGGGAATGAAGCCGTCATGCTGGAGAAACTGATAACGGAAACTGAAAAGGAAATGCTATCGGTCATGGATGCGGAGCAACGGAAAGACCTTCAGGAACTGGACGCCCTGACACACCACCTGAGAAGTTCGTGGGAGATACTCCGTGCCGACCAGCCATTAAAGGAGCTTCATAAACTGCTTCATTGCGAAGGTACATCAAATAACGAGGCTATCCATAATGCTGTAAAAGCTGTGCTGGATAAGGGTTCGGAAATCATCCGGCTGGCAAAAGAAGAAAGGAGAAAATACGAAAATGGATAAGACAAAAATCATCGTGGTGGAGGACAACATCGTGTATTGCGAGTTTGTCTGCAACCTGCTGGCACGCGAGGGATTCCACACCGTGCAGGCTTTCCACCTCTCGACCGCGAAGAAATATCTGCAACAGGCCGCAGACGGGGATATTGTGGTTTCCGACCTGCGCCTGCCCGACGGCAACGGTATCGACCTTTTGCGCTGGATGCGCAAGGAGGGCAGGATGCAGCCCTTTGTCATCATGACCGACTATGCCGAAGTGCATACGGCGGTTGAAAGCATGAAACTCGGCACACTGGACTACATACCCAAGCAGCTTGTGGAGGACAAACTCGTTCCTCTGCTCCGTACCATGTTAAAAGAACGGCACACCGGACGGAGCCGTATGCCCCTGTTCTCGCGTGACGGCTCGGCGTTCCAAGCCATCATGAAGCGGATAAGGCTGGTAGCCCCCACCGACATGAGCGTGCTGATATTCGGGGAGAACGGCACGGGCAAGGAGCATATCGCCCACCTGCTGCACGACAAAAGCAAACGGGTAGGAAAACCGTTCGTTGCGGTGGACTGCGGTTCACTCTCCAAAGAGCTTGCGCCATCGGCTTTCTTCGGACACGTCAAAGGAGCGTTCACAGGTGCTGACAGTGCCAAGAAAGGTTATTTTCACGAGGCGGAAGGCGGCACACTATTTTTAGACGAGGTTGGTAATCTCGCACCGGAAACCCAACAGATGTTACTCCGAGCTATACAGGAACGGAGATACCGCCCGATAGGTGATAAGACGGATAAAAGTTTCAATGTCCGCATCATCGCAGCCACCAACGAAGATCTGGAGGCGGCTGTGAACGAAAAGCGATTCCGGCAAGACCTGTTATATCGTCTGCATGATTTTGAGATAACCGTCCCGCCGTTGCGCGACTGTCAGGAGGACATCATGCCGCTGGCTGAATTTTTCCGTGAGATAGCAAATAAAGAACTGGAATGCGACGTTATCGGATTTGACGGGGAAGCCCGTAAAACATTGCTGACCCATGTTTGGCCGGGCAATGTTCGTGAGCTTCGGCAGAAAATCATGGGTGCGGTGTTGCAGGCGCAGACCGGACTTGTCACGAAAGAGCATCTGGAACTTGCCGTGACGAAACAGATCTCGCCCGTCAGCTTCGCCCTGCGCAACGACGCGGAAGACAAGGAACGGATTTTGCGTGCGTTAAAGCAAGCGAACGGAAACCGCAAGGTTGCCGCCGAACTGCTCGGAATCGGGCGTACAACGCTGTACAGCAAGCTGGAAGAATATGGGTTGAAATACAAATTCAGGCAATCATAGCCGGTAATTCACTGAATTTAGCTATCTTTGCATGAACATTTGAAGGTAAACGGCGATTGGGGAGCCTTTCGCCGCCGATATATAACATAAGACCGCAAGGCGTTTCGAGCGAAAATCTGGTAAATTGACACTACGGAGACGATTGCGTGATGCTTATGCTATGCCTACGCATAGCGTGCATTCACGTACTCTCCGTAAAAGGCTTTACCAGAGCCGTCGCTTGAAAGTAGTGTGGATTGCACGCTACTTTTTTGCACCTTGCCCAACGAAAGGAAAAAGACTATGGGTAAAGTTCAGATTCTTGCCGTCCTCACGATGGACGGGTGTCATTCTTCAGAATTATATGGCAAAGCGTATGAGGATTTACGCCTTGACCGCTGCGATATTGACAAAATAAGGAAAAATGCGCTTTACCATGTCACGCCGGACTACTCCATCTCCATGCTGGACGAATGGCGGAAAGACAATACCAACATCTGCTATCTCGCAGAAGCCACTCCCGACAATTCGGACTATATCAACGGACTATTGCGTATGCGGGTGGTGGATGAGATTATCCTATATACCGTGCCTTTTATATCGGGAACAGGACGGCATTTCTTCAAGTCGGCACTACCTGAAGCACGCTGGACACTCGCCTCACAAAAGAGTTTTTCCAACGGAGTATGCCGGAGCATCTATACACGTATGGAATCCGGGAAATAGTCGAAATGTTCCATAGAAGAACACTTTTATAATCCGTTTAATAAAGCAATGTTCTGAAAAAGAACATTTTAAGGCTACCACAATTCATGGCGGATAAAAAATATCAATTTTTATTTCACTGAAATCCAGTACGTTGTAAAGACCGTGCCGGATTTTTTGCTTTTTGGTCGCGATTTTTGCCAATATTATTCATGTGCGCATACCGAAAACAGAGTGTAAAATTTCAAAATTGACAGGACAT
>OMGJ01001430.1_pt1 | contig 10536 bp, 7 predicted proteins | sample 1645811 | NCBI WGS metagenome assembly OMGJ01 (sample SAMN05578589, study PRJEB25193) | human gut metagenome | biome: Human Microbiome; feature: human-associated habitat; material: feces | host: Homo sapiens | place: USA:Birmingham | reverse complement strand
AGAAATCACGGGGAATCCGTGACTTCCTCGCCCTTATCCGAAATTATCAAGGCTTAAAAGAACTGGATGCAACAGTTATAAACGCACTCATAGACAAGATACTTGTTTCGGAGCGTGAGAAGATGGCAGACGGAACAGTGAAGCAGGAAATCAAGATTTACTATAAATTCATCGGCTTTGTCGATGAATTACATATCATACCTACAAAACGGTGGGCAGCAATGTCCGCTAAAAACTGTACGGTGTGCGGCGTTGAATATGTCCCGGGCTCTGGTGCATCAAGGTATTGTTCTGCTTGTGCCAAGAAGATACGGAGGGAGAAATCAAACGAGAGCAAACGCAGGAGCAGAGAACAGAAAAGGATAGCATGTATGAACTGTCCGCAAAAAATGACCGACTGAGGATCTCAAAGAGCTGGTACAAAAAGCGCATGAGCGTGGTATGAAGGTAGTCCTGGATGCGGTATACAATCATACGGGAAGAGAATTTTTTGCGTTTGCGGATATCCTGGAAAATGGTGAAAAATCCAAATACCGGGACTGGTATTTTATTGATGGATTCCCACTTAAAAGCGAATGGGGAGAGATCCCAAACTTCAAATGTTTTGGTTATTATGGCGGAATGCCAAAGTTAAACCTGAAAAATCCTGAAGTTGAAAAATACATTACGGATGTTGCATGCTACTGGATTAAGGAATGCGATATTGACGGATGGAGACTGGATGTAGGAGACGAAATCAGCCATTTCTTCTGGAAGAATTTCAGAAAGGCAGTAAAGGCTGTGAAGAAAGATATGCTGATCATTGGGGAAATCTGGCATTATGCAGGAGATTTCCTGGAGGGGGATGAATGGGATACAGTCATGAATTATCCATTTTACCTGAACCTGATCGATCTGCTTGCAGACGAAAAGATTACGGTCAGCCAGTTCGTACAAAATCTTGGATATTTGAAGGGACGCTTACACAAAAACTGCTATCCCCTTATGTGGAATCTGATCGACAGCCATGATACCGCAAGATTTTTACATCTGTGTAACGACAATAAGAAAAAGCAGCATCTGGCAGCCGCTTTTCAGTTGTTACTGCCGGGAATGCCGATGATTTATTATGGAGATGAGTATGCGATGCCGGGAGCAAACGATCCGGACTGCAGACGGGGCATGTACTGGGATGAAGAATACCAGGACAAAGAGATGTATGAATGGTACAAGCGGCTGATTCAGGTCCGGAAAAGCCATGTATGCATTGTAGAAGGCGAACTGGCTGGGAGCGTCACAGAAGATGAGGAAGGGACAGTTGTCCTGATCAGAAAAAATGGCGAAGAGACCATTGCCATGATTTTTAACTGCAGCAGCAGTGCAAAAAAATTTAATGAGTACACGCAGAAGTACAATCTGCTTACCGAAAACACCTTTGATGGAAATGTAGAGGGGTTTGATGCTGCGGTAATCGTGCTTTAAGAAGCCTTACGGCAGATGGTTTCCCGGGAGTTTGTCTGTGGGAAGAAGAGGGAAAGCACCAGTATTTCTGGTAATGTAGAGTACGGAGGATGATATGACGAATGTAAAAAAGAAGGATGGAAAACGGTTTGGGGCAATCGTACTTAGCCTGATATTATTGCTTTCCCTGGTGTTTCCATATCCTGTGATGGCAGACCAGACAGCGGCAGACCAGACAACGGCAGCTTCCGTTTATGCCATTCACAAGACAGGTGATGATAAGGAAAATTTTGTGATTGTTATCATGGGTGAGGGCTATACCCGGGAACAACAGGAACAATTTTTGAAGGATGCAACGGCAAAAGCACAGGGGCTGCTAAAGTGGTCCCCTTATAAAGAGTATTCCGACAGGATCAATATTTATGCAGTACAGACGGTATCCACTGAAACCGGTGTGGGCGTGATGTATGGGGAGTCGAACCCGGACACATATTTTCATGTGCAGGCATTCGGAAAATCCTGCTATTTTTCAAAGGACGGGGAAGATAAAGCCAGGGCACTGAGGACAGAGCTGGAGAGCAGATATCTGGATACCGGCGCAGCCGTTGGAACCATCCATATCATTTGTAATACGACTGCGAATATTGGTTCTTCTTCCAATGCACTCTTTTCTTTTTCGTCAAATTCGGGTGAGAATGAGCAGGGGGATGTCATGACCCATGAAATTTCCCACAGCATCGGAAGATTAGGCGATGAATATGATAAAAAGATGCAGGGAGAAAATATTTCCGACACATCGGATCCGGATAAGATTAAATGGCATAAGATGCTTGGGTTCCGTGGAATCGGAATAACGGCAGCAGGAACAGAAACGGTATTTGCACCGAGCCGCGTCTGCATGATGCGGGATCTTGGGAATCCTTTCTGTGAAGTGTGTAAAATGGAACTGGCGCGGAGATTAAATAACCGTGATTATGTCAGCAGGCAGGCATCTGTTTATGTGTGCGATCCTGAAATTACAATTCCGCATAGCAGGACAGGAACACTTGACAGGGATAGTGACCAATACCGGATCGATGAGACAAATATCACAAAAGCAAATGGAAAGGATCTGGAATTCCGTACAGTCGTACAAAATATAGTGGATGCCAAACAGCATTTGAAGATTACTTTCCGCATTATTGGAGCAGACCATACAGTCAAATATGAAAAAGAAGAAACATATACCGTTCCGCCACACAGTAACTGGTATGATCCGGATGCTGCCAGAGAGTCCCTTTCTGTCACACTTCCTGCGGTAACTGGTCTGGTTTCCGGGGACAGACTGGAAGGAAAGATCATAGATGAGGACACTGGGAAAATTCTGGCTGACAATCAGACGGCAGGACAGGCGTGGAGTACCGTAACGATTCGTTATATGCTGCAAAACGAAGACGGAACCGAAACAACAGTGCCTGATACGGCACCCGCGATAGTATATGTACCAAAGAATTCTGCGTATACGTTAAGAAGTCCGGATTTATATGGATATACATGTGTAGGAAACAGTGCAAATCAGGGAGAAATAAACATCACAGAGGATCGCCAGGAGATCACTTATTATTACCGGAAAAACAGTGAGATGCCGGAAATACAAACCGTACCTGTCCGCGTAACTTATGATGGAAAACCTCATACATTTGATATCAAACAGGAAGATGGTGTACAAATCAGTTACAGTTTGACAGAAAACGGATCGTATACACAAACGGAGATGCCATTTTACACAGAAGCAGGCCGGTATAAGATTTATTTTAAAGCGGAAAAGGCATCTTTTATTCCAACATACGGGGAGGCTGTCCTGGAAATCGAAAAGGCTTCCACCAGCATGCAGCTGACTGCAAAAAACGATACGGTCAAAGGTGCGGGGACAGTAGAATTACAGCTTTGCAGACAGGGGATTCCGGAAGATGCCGGGATAAAAGTAACCTGTGATGTTTCCGGGATCACATTAGAAGAAAAGGGAACGGATCACTGGATGGCAACGCTTCCGAATGAAACGAAAACATATACGTTCACCGCATGTTATAATGGGAATGGCAACTATACAGGAAGTAAGGCAGATTGTCAGGTCCGTGTAACGGCGGATCATTCCCAGACCGGGGGCGGTTCTGGTGGAAGTTCCGGAGGCAGTTCAAGTGGAGGTTCCGGCGGAATATCCGGAGGCGGTTCAAGTGGAGGTTCTGGCGGAAGTTCTGGTGGAAGTTCCGGAGGCAGCTCCGGTGGAAGCACGGACGGATCATCTGGCAATGTTTCACCGGATTCCGGCACATTACCGGCACCGGATCATGCAAAAGAAGAACCAGGGAATGTGACACCGCCACCCGCAGCAGATACGTCCGTTTCTGTTAAGGATATTAATGTCAAAGCAAAATCTGCAGTTAAAAATAATACGGTCAAAGTGAAGAATATTGCAGCAGTTTTGAAAAAAGAAATTACAAAGGCAGAAAAAGAACAGGGTGGCAGGATAAAAGACCTGTCTGTTGAAATAACTTTTGATACGGCAAAAGCCGGAAACTGGAAGAATCTGCATCTTGAAATGGACGGGCAGGCGGTAAATTTACTTGTCAAAAAGAATGTAAAAGAATTGAAGGTCAATGGTGGCAATGTAAATCTTACCTTTGATTCGAAGGCATTAAAAGAATTAAAGAAAGAGATGAATACAGCTGTGGTTATCAAAATGAAACAGGCTGACAAGTAAAATCTTTCTGCCAGGGCGGGGAAAATTATTGGAAAACGTCCGGTTTATGATTTTTCCGTCACAGGAATAAAGAAAAAGCAGTCGTCTGTCCTGAAAAAGGGACGGATCAGGGTCGCTGTTTCCTATAATGCTTCGAAAAAGGAAAAAGACAAAAAGATTTTTGCATATAAAATTGATAAATACGGTGCAGCAGTTAAGATACCGGGATCTTATTATGATTCCGATACAAAGACCGTTAACTTTGTAAGCCGTGGGTTTTTCACAGTTGCAGTAGGCTGTGAAAAATGATGAAACATAAAAAATCATCGTTCACGTTAAAAAAACTGTAGTTCATGTCGAAAAAGACAAAAACCGGTTTTCATTTGGTATAATGATAGAGCTCATTTTAGTAAAAATAAGTTCATACCGTGAATGATGGAGGGGATAACAATCATCGTTTTAGAAGAAATATTAATGGCAAACGGATTGACCGTGTTAATGATGTGGTTCCTTTTGTTTTGCAGACGAAAGAACAGAGAGAGCCTTCATGTGGGAGATAAAATATATGATGGAATAGCAATCGTAAATTTAGTGGGGGCATTGTCTGAAACCATTGCTTTTCTCGTAGATGGAAAACAGTTTACTGGCAGCCGGCAGATTAATTATATCTCTAACAGCATATGCTTTATAGGGACAGTCAGTATGGGTATGCTTTGGTGTATGTACGTGGAATTGCGTATCTATCGAAATTATAAAAGAATGGTTCAAAAAGCAGGAGTGGAGATATTTCCCTGGCTGGTAGAAGTAATTATGGTTTTATGTAATCTGTTTGGAACAGGGATTATGTTTAAAATATCCGGGGAGAATGTATACCAGAGAACTGCCGGTGTGCTGGTGGGATATATTTCGCTTGTCATATATTTTGCTTACAGTATCTATCTGGTGTATCATTCCAAAAAACAAGGGGTTAACCTGAATTTTTTCCCGGTGATCTATTTCGTTGGTCCTTGTTTTGCAGGTGTAGTTCTCCAGTTCCTTTTTTATGGAATTACATCATTATGGGTGCTGGTTGCGGTCGCATTGATATTTGTGCAGATGCAGTCATACGCAGAGAGTTTGTATATGGATGAGCTTTCCGGATTATACAACCGGAGATATTTTAATGCGGTGGTTGCAGAAAAGAAAATTGCAAGCCATAAATCCTTATATGGAATCATGATGGATGTAAACGATTTCAAGTGTATTAATGACAATTTAGGTCATAGTACGGGTGATAAGGCTATTTGTACGTTGGGAAATATACTCATCAGATCCATACCGGATGCTGGTATGGCAATCCGGTATGCGGGAGATGAGTTTATTGTGCTGCTGTCAGGTGTTGATACGGAGCGTGTCTTAGCGACAATGGAGGAGATTAACCATAATCTGTCCCGGTTTAATGAATCAGGAATAGAACCATTTCATTTAAGTGTTTCTATGGGATACACGGAATTTGGGACAGAAGATGATGCAGAAACTTTTTTAATGCATATGGATGAGAAAATGTATGAGGAAAAACGGAAATATCATATGCGAAAGAAATCAGCCGGTTTGGAAAATAAAGTATAGCATTACGTTCCTGCCATTTGTCCGATAACTGGTTGCAATGGCATCGGAAAAGAAAATATTATAATATTCAAACGAGTAGCAGACTGGTGTAAATCCGGTTTTGCTGCTCGTTTTTATATTTATGGTTATAGGCAGGGATGCTCCAGATTTCAAGACAGTAAATAACCGTGTTATGGTAATGTGGTATACAATCATGTTATGAGTGCAGATGATTTCTGTATCAATAAACTTGTTCCGGGATATTTATAATTAGTGTCTGCTTACTCAGCAGGCACTAATTATTTTGTATGGAATATCTGCATGGCTCCATAAGTATGCGGCAAATGCGGAGCCGTGACCTTTCTCGACGGGCAGGAAAAATTCCGGCAGGTTGCGCACGTATTACACAATTGCTTGAGATTGGCGTGTGTTGTTGTATCCAGATGCAGGATCAGCGTTGCTGTCTTAAGCGGCCGGAGCATCTGCCCCTCGGTAAGCCGGATGCCATCCGGGGCAAGCCGCCCATAAATCTGTGGGAGCAGGTCAAGGGAATAGGTATCTCCCAGAAAAGATAATTCTGCAAGATACAGGCGGCTCTGACGTTCTACCACATGTGCAAACTCTTCATAAGCCTTTGACAAAAGCATCAGGCTGATGCAGTCCACAATGTAAGCCTCCTGGATCTGTTCATGGTTCAGATATAATTCCGACAGTTCATCCACTCCGTTTCCAAGCGTCACAAACCCATAGGCATAGTGAGGCAGAGAAACCCCGTCTAAATCCTGATCCAGAGAGTAATACGCATAGGATTCAACCAGGGGAAGAAGTGCCGTATAAATTGCCTGAATATGAGGCAGGTCATCCGGAGGGAAATGGAAACGGCTGCAAAATTCGTTCCAGTCACCGGAGGATAATCCGGGAGTAAGTTTACATTTCATGGGATGCATCCTCCTTATCGGAAGCAGCCATAACGGCTGCAATTTCCTGAAAGCGGCCCGTGACCTTATCATAGTTCTTTCGGTGATGGGGAAAGCCACAGTTTATGCAGGATTTGATACCATTTTTTAAATATTCACAGTTTCCACCACAGGATTTCCCGAGTGTATAGAGGGGACAATAACAAAACAGACAGTTAAAGTCCTCCTCCGGAATTCCTTTATGGCATGGAAAATATTCACATTTTTTATTTTGAAAAAACTTATAATATTCGCTCAAAATGGTTTCCTCCAATCAAAGCACAATCATAGCATAATTATATCGGAACAACAAGCGGATCGCAAGAAATGCGAATGACATAAAAATTGCATTTCAGTGGGAAATGATACCTTTTGCCCTTTTTATCATTACAATATTTACATCTTTTTAAGAACGCAGGTATAGTGGCTCAGGCAATTGAGGATTTGAAGCAAAAAGTTGAAAATTAAATAAAAAATACTTGACTTAAAGTTAACTTTAAATGGTATATTATGATAGATAAAATCGGAAGGAGAATTTATTATATGTATATCGAAAAGATTAACGGACCGGAAGATGTGAAGAAATTAAATATAGAAGAGATGACAGCTCTCGCAGAAGAAATGCGTCATGCATTATTAAAGAGGGCAAGTATTCACGGCGGGCATTTTGGCCCGAATTTTGGCATGGTAGAGGCAATCATTGCACTGCATTATGTTTTTGAGTCCCCAAAGGACAAAATGGTATTTGATGTTTCCCATCAGACCTATCCGCACAAGATGCTGACCGGTCGAAAAGATGCCTATTTATATGAAGAACATTACGATGACGTGACGGGATACAGCTGTCCGCAGGAAAGTGAACATGACCATTTTACGATCGGACATACCTCTACATCCGTCAGTCTGGCATGCGGTCTGGCAAAGGCAAGGGATCTTCGTGGGGAAAGTGCAAATGTGATCGCAATTATCGGAGACGGTTCTTTAAGCGGAGGAGAAGCCTTAGAAGGAATGGATTTTGCGGCAGAATTAGACAGCAACATGATCATTGTAGTAAATGACAATGATATGTCAATTGCAGAAAATCATGGAGGACTTTATTCAAATCTGAAATTACTCCGCGAGACAAACGGACAGGCAGAGTGCAATTTATTTAAAGCCATGGGACTTGATTATGTCTATGTGGATCATGGAAATGACCTCAGGGAGCTGATCGGGGCTTTCAAACAGGTAAAAGACAGTAAGAAACCGGTTGTCGTCCACATTAATACATTAAAGGGAAAAGGTTATAAACCGGCAGAAGAGCATAAGGAAGAATGGCACTGGCATCTTCCATTTGATATTGAGACCGGAAAATCCCATTTTCCGGAAGTGGAAGATTATTCTTCGGTGACCTGTGAATATCTGATTGAAAAGATGAAAAAGGATCCGACAGTTGTTACAATTACATCCGGAACCCCGACGATTCTCGGATTTACGCAGGAGAAAAGGAAACAGGCCGGCCGGCAGTTTGTAGATGTGGGAATCGCGGAGGAGACAGCGGTAGCACTTGCTTCCGGAATGGCCAAAGGTGGCGGAAAGCCGGTATACGGTGTGTATTCCAGCTTTATCCAGAGGACGTATGACCAGATTTCACAGGATCTGTGTATTGACGGGAATCCGGCAACGATTGTTGTGTATACGGGATCGGTATTTGGCATGACGGATGTTACCCATCTGGGACTGCAGGATATTCCGATGCTTTCCAATATCCCGGGACTGGTTTATCTGGCACCGACAACAAAGGAAGAATATCTGTCAATGCTTGACTGGAGCGTGGAGCAGAAAGAAATGCCGGTTGCGATCAAACTTCCGGGCGGAGACATGATTTCGGATGGCAGAGAAGTCACAAAAGACTGGAGTCAGCTCAACACCTATGAGGTAACGGAGAAGGGAAGCAAAATTGCACTGATCGGACTCGGAACATTTTATTTCCTGGCACTGCAGACCGCAGAAATGCTGGAGAAAAAAGGTATTCATGCAACGGTAATCAACCCGTATTATATTACCGGACTGGATAAGGGACTGCTGGAGAAGCTGAAGGCAGACCATGACACGGTAGTTACACTGGAAGATGGCATCCTGAATGGTGGTTTCGGAGAAAAAATCGCAAGATTTTATGGAAGCAGTGATATGAAAGTCTATAATTACGGATTGAAAAAAGAATTCCTTGACCGGTATGATGTAAATGAGGTATTAAAAGAGAATCATCTGACAGCAGAGCAGATTGTAAATGACGTATTATAGAAGGCAGAAATAAACAACAAACCTTGTGAGAATCGACACAATATGGTAAAATATAACATACTAGAGCTTATTTTGCATAGTGGTTAGAATAGCGGGCTCATGGAAGGAGCGGTATCATATGAAGAATAAAGATTCGAAAGCAAGGATGCAGATGATTTTCGGGATACTTTTGTTTGCGTTTATTTTTATGGCAGAGTTGTATGCCATAGTCAATTTCCCGAAGATGTTTATTGTTCTGGCTGTTTTGGCAGCAGCAGATCTGATATGCCTGTATGTTGCAATCAGAGGCGTGATTTCAGTATATGAGACAAAATATGCCCGGAGAGAGGAACAGTATGAGAGTATTTTCAAGTCGGAAAAGGCATCATATCTCATGCTGAAAAAATATTTTGAGGAAATATCGGTGAAGCTTGCATATATGGAAGAGGCATCTAAGATTCCGACAGAGGAAATTGTCAATGCACAGAAGGGAATAGCGAAAGTAATTATCAAGCGGTCCCATGAGAATACCGATGCATTGATGAATTCATACGAACAGCTGCTGGACCGGTTTGATACGTTCCAGAAAGGAATGGATGGGTTCGGTACAGTTGCGGGTGCTTATAAGGACGAGATTCTTTCAGCCTGTAAGGATGAAATTTCTTCGGTGCAGAAGGATGGAAAAGAACAGGAACATTCACAGGATAAAGAGATAGCCGCAAAGCTGCAGGAAATCATTATTGCAATGAAAGATATGGAACTGCGCCTGAATCAGACCATTATGAACAGTCAGAAAGTGGTTGTTTCCCAGCCGCAGGTTTCTGTACCTGTGGCAACACCTGTAGAGCCACAGCCGGCACCGCAGAATCATGTGGAAGAAACACCGGTAGAGCCGGAGATCTCACCAGAGCCGGAAGAAAGTATGGAGCCGGAACCGGAGATTTCGCCGGATCTGGAAGAAAACCCGGAACCGGAAATTTTGCCGGATCTGGAGGAGAGTCTGGAACCGGAGATTTCGCTGGAGCCGGAAGAAGATATGGAACCGGAGATTCTGCCGGATATACCGGAAGAGGAGAATTTAAAGCCAGAGGAAGACCTTCCGGTCATGGCAGCGGATGAGATTATCCCGCCGGACCCGGAAGAATCCATTGAGGAAGCAGAAGAACTGGTAGAGCCGGATCCGATTCCGGAGGAAGCGATTGTTGATGAAGCGGATGATGAGAACCTGCCGGAGGAAGAACTTCCACCGATGCCGGATCTGTCAGATCCAAACCGTTCCATGAGCCCGGATGAGATAGCTGCGCTGTTTGCGAATATGGGCAACGATAACAATGCGGATAAAGTTGAGGAACCTGTCGAAGAAACGGTGGAACCGGAGGATATTCCGGAGCCGATCGAAGAGCCGGAAACAGTAAAAGAAGCACCGCTTCAGCCGGAAGAACCGGCTGATCCGAATAAGGCATTAAGCCCGGATGAGATAGCCGCGCTGTTTGCAAGTATGGGAACGTAAATCAAACGGATAAAATAACGGATGACGCCATTTGTTCCACGTAAAAACGTGTGACAGATGGC
>OMGJ01001426.1_pt1 | contig 10549 bp, 10 predicted proteins | sample 1645811 | NCBI WGS metagenome assembly OMGJ01 (sample SAMN05578589, study PRJEB25193) | human gut metagenome | biome: Human Microbiome; feature: human-associated habitat; material: feces | host: Homo sapiens | place: USA:Birmingham | reverse complement strand
GATCTGCAGATCTCTGAAAATGGCAAAAAAAGTAACACGGTGATGCCAAAGCTGATCCTGCTCTGCGAAGACATTATGAAAGAAGGAAAGCCGGAAAGTAGAGAGAAAGAGGACATAGATGTGGTCGGTCTGCTGACGATTTTTTTGGGAGGCAGATAGAAGATGGCGGAAAGATAATGTAAAATAGTGAAAAAATAGTGTAATTTTAATGGAAAAATTAGCACTCTCGTGATATAATGAGCCTCAGAGAAAAACAAGCGGATGCGAAGCAGACAGTTGTTTTTCTTGGATCATTAACGAGCAAATAAGCTTGTGAAACAAGCGAATAAGTTCTGAAAGAGCGGATTTGTGAGTTTGATAAAAGGCTAATTGATGTTTGATATAATATACGTATCAGGAGGGTGCTTTTTATGATTAAAGTAACTTTGTCAAATGAAATATTAAAGTATATTACTGAGATAGATAAAAACAGGTATAAAGCATCAGCGGTTTCGTTGCCTATTGCGGTAGCAAGTAAGTTGCGGAAAAATTCAAAGAAGAAAAGTTCCTATGCATCTACTAAAATTGAGGGGAATCCTTTATCGGAGAAGCAGGTGGATGAGGTTATAGATAGCGATGAACGAAAACACTATCTTAAACCGGAGCAGGAGGTTCGTAATTATTTCCTGGCACTGAATTATTTGGAAGAGAAAGCGGCAAAGAAGGAGAGGTTTTCCAAGAAACTGATATTGGATGTACAGAAGTACGTTGAAAAGGGAGCTTCAAAAGAAAAAATCGGACTTCGAGGACCAATGCCCCCCGGAGTATTATTTGCGGTATATGATTCACAAACAGGGAGTCCTGATTATATTCCTCCGGAATATATTGATATACCGGATCTGTTGGATGAATTGGTGGAATATGTGAATGAAACAGATGATCATCCGCTCATAATTGCAGCTGTAGTGCATTATCAGCTTGTAACAATTCATCCATTTGAAGATGGAAATGGGCGGACCGCAAGGCTGCTCTCGGGATATATTTTAGATATCAACGGATATGGTTTTAACGGAATTGGCTCATTAGAAGAGTACTTCGCATATGATATTGATGAATACTATGAATCAATCCAGATGGGGCTGCCTGTACTGTATTATTCGGGACGAGAGAATCCTCCGCATCCTGAGATTTGGATCAATTATTTCCTTCGCATGGTGCTGCTATACTCAAATAAGGTTTGCGAATTGTCAGAGAGTTCAAACAACGAAGAATTGGAAGGAAGCCTTTCGTATCTAAAAGGGAAAGAGAAGGAATTGCTCTTGCTGCTCATGAAGAACTATAAAAGAGAGTTCACGCCTATCGAAGTCAGCAAAGAGCTTAAGGTTACAAATAAGACTGTAATAAATCGACTTGCAACACTTGTAAAAAATGGTTTCGTCATTCCGAATCTGGTTAAGGAACGTATACGTTCCTATGAACTTTCTGATTTTACCAAGCAGAATGAGAAGGAAATAAGAAAGCTTTTGAAGTGAGGCGGGAGATTGATGAAATAATGGATGGCAAAGTGGATAACAAAATTATAAAAATTTCCGTCCACTTTTGTGCTATAATTTATAAGTAGATGGAATCGTGAGGAGGTGATGTGTCATGCTTACCGACGATGAGATTAGAGAAATATGTGACCGTTATGAGCTTATATATAATATAACAGACAATGTAGTTTTTATTCGCTCAGCATGTGGACGTTGGAACATATTTTTGCGAGGAGATGAGGTTGTCAATCTACGCCACGAGAATTATCGATGGGCGAAGGGGACAGCACAGAAAACACACAAGAAATTTGCTGAAAATTATCACGACCAGGAATTGGAAACAAAGGATTTTCGTGAGGTGGTCAGTTATATTGTGAGACATGATAAGAAGATGTTGCGCAATTTTAAGAAAAGAACAAAGCTGGACAAAATATTTGAGGAAATCGAGGGAAATCAATGTTCTGATTAACAGGGAAAGGTAGGTAGAATACTATGGATTTTTTTGGTTGGGAAGATTTGGACAGGGACGGTCATGTTGATGAAGTTGAGAGCCTGCTTGCAGACGATCTTATGTGTACGAATGATGAGGAACGTGAAATGAATGATGGAATCGGAGGTTTGGGTCCGACCTCTGGGTCGTTTGGGCTGGAAAGTGGTCTTGACGGCGATGTGGATGAGGAATTTCATGATGGACTGGAAATAGATTTACTGAATGCTGATATTGATCCGGATGATTTTCGGTTAATGGATGAGGAGGAAAGACTCGAGGCTTTGGATGATGCAGGTTTGGATCCTGATGATTTTGATGATTTTTTATGATTTTTGACATTGATTATAGTAATAGTGTGATGACATAGAGGACGGTATTCTTGATCGCGAGCAAAGACTTAGATCCTGCTCGCGATCTTGGATACCGTCTTTCTGGGATTCGAGCTTATATTTTCTCCAGATATCTTCTGCGGTAATATTCCATGGTTCTGTATTCCAAAATATCATGCATATGTTTTATAAAAGCATCGTTTTTTACGATATCTTTTAGGTCATCTCTAATTGCAAGTGCAAAGCCGTCTTTTTCGACAAAGAAACCTTTTCCCGAAGCCTTCAAATATTTAATAGGCATGCTTTTGGCTTTGCGCAAATGTTGCTTATCTGTTATAGATTTGTATTCATCATATGTAATGTCCGCGGCAAAATCTTTCCAGTTTTTGCCGGTATTAAAAAAGTCTTTCCATGCTGCAAGAACTTCGTCATCCTTGACAGCTAATCGTACATTCCCATGATTAAAAAAGCTATAAAGAATAGGCATTTTATAGACCTTCTGCATATCTGTTGTTTCAATTAATGTCAGAAAGTCCTTGCCCAAACCTGAGCAAAGTGTTTCCTCTGTCTCAGAGAGCTCGTGCAACTTCTCCAAAAATTCCAAATAATGCCGGAATGGATTTTCTTTGGCATGCGTTATGCAATATCGGTAAACATCATCATCCATATAGGTGAATAATTGCATACGTGTAGGAATCTTGCCATCGAGCTTTTCTTTAACGCGATAAAATTCATGTGTTATCCGCTCTTTTGCCGTAAGGGATTTTTGATCTAATTTCTTAAATAGGTCAATTAAGCGCATATCGAAATCTACAATACAGTCATCTGGATATTCTATGTTGGAAAGATCAGTTGGAGCGTTCTTATTAGAATCTCCTCCGCCTGTTAACAACAAAGGTACCCGTCCGGCTTTTTCGTAATTTCCTATGAAGTCAAGCACATTTAGGTATGTTTTTCCGTTGCTGATCCTAAGTCCACGTCCTAATTGCTGTAAAAAGACAACAGGAGATTCGGTGGGTCTTAAAAACATAACCATATCAAGATCTGGTATGTCAACACCTTCATTGAACATATCAACGGAAAAGATCACTTTAATTTCCTGGCTTTTCAACTTCTGTATGGCGATATTTCTTTCTTCAGAAGGTTCACCGTTGGTATTACTATATACAGCCACAGCATCTATACCTCGGGCACAAAATTCTTTAGCCATTTCATTTGCATGTTTTCGAGAACAACAAAAACCCAACGCTCTCTTTGAAGGGTATTTTTTATAATATTTATATATCAGGTCATAACGATCTTTATTTCCTATATAGGCTTTGTCGAGTTGTTTTTCATCATAATGGCCCCTTACCAAGTGAATAGAGGAGTAATCAACAGTGTCATATATGCCATAGTAATGAAAAGGAACAAGAACCCCTTTATTAATAGCTTCTTTTAATGAAATTTCATATGGAACATTGTAGTCGCATATTTCGTAAATGTCTTTGCCGTCCAATCTTTCCGGTGTTGCTGTAAGACCTAGCAAAAACTTGGGCTTAAAATAATTTATTATTCTCTGATATTGATCATTTACTGCATGATGAAATTCATCAATAATCAGGTAATCAAAATAATCCGGGGCAAAATAATTCTCCGTCAGATATTCACTCCTGCCAAGCGTGGCAACAGATGCAAATATTACAGACTTATCTTTATCTTTCTGCTTACCATAAAAGAATCCGTAGTCGTTTGATTGTCTGACATTTCTAAATGATATGGCAGCTTGCTTTAATATTTCTTCTCGGTGTGCAACAAATAAGACTTTCTGGTATTTAGCAGAATCAAATGCTGCCAAATACGTTTTTCCAATGCCCGTAGCGGCATGGACTAACCCCTTTGTGGCGCCTTCTGACCTGCTATCTGCTAAGGCGTACAAGGCTTCGATCTGTGGACCCCTTGGCTGGAATAGTTTTCTTACCGGCGTATCGGAATTATCCTCAACAGCATCATATCTTGCTAAATCTTTGGATACAGCCGGCTTATGCCAATTTTTTGAATATCGTTTCAATTCATTATCATCAATTATGATAGAGTGATTTTCAAACAAATCCTGAAATGTGTCATAGAATAACACAAAATCTTTATGGTTGTCCTGGCTGTTAAGACGATAATTCCATTCAATTCCGGAAGTGAGGGCACTGCGTGATATGTTGGAAGAACCAATATATATGTCTTCGTAATTTTCGTAATGAAAAATGTATGCTTTCGGATGGAATGAACGATGTTTGTCGTTATAGAATCTCATGTCTACGCGATTTCCAAGTTCGTTTTTTAATAGATATAAGGCTGAGGGTTGCGTAATTCCGAGATAATTTCCGGTTAAGATCCGGATCTGCACACCCCTGTCAAGAGCTGTTTTTAGGTCATTTAAAATGAGCCTGACTCCGGACTCCATGAGAAAGGAAACGATAATATCAATTTTCTTAGCATGTAACATACTTAATTTTAACTGGTAATATAAATAGCGGTTTCTATTATTGTCACCGGTCATGACGTCGGTCTGTTCTATTTGCGTTTCGTCAATGTCTAGCTTTTTCGTAAAATTAAATTGAGCCATTTTTCATCACCTCTTCCTGGTCTGGCATCAGCAGTAATCCATTCTTCTTCTATCGTTAATTCTTTAAATTCTTGAATAAAAATATCAAAGGATTTTTTTGTCATATATGTAAAATATCTTCCATCTTTTACTCCTTCGAAAGTGCCATACTTAAATGATGTGTATATAACCCCTCCTTGTTTTAGGGCTTTGGTCATTTTCTTCAGCACGTCAGTCAGTTCATTGTGCGGCAAATGCAAAATTGATGAACACGCCCAAATGCCATCGTATTTATCGATTTCGGATAGTTCTTGAAAATACATTTGTTTCACTTCGATTCCCGTATATTTTTCTGCCAGCCGGCAGAGTTCTTCAGAACCATCAACGGCATCTACATGAAAACCGAGTTCGAGGAAGTATTTCGTGTCTCGACCTGATCCACAACCAAAATCCAGAATGTAAGAATTCTTTTCGAGTTTGGAAAGAAACAAATCCTGAATTTGAGTTATATTTGCGTTGACTGTGTTGTCGCAAAACTCAGCGGCATTGCGATTATAGTATAAAATTGTTGAATCATAATAATTGTTTTTCATTGATTCCACCATACTTTCTATAGCTTGTATCATGTACCATAATGGAAGTTGATATAATAAAAATATTATATTCTATAATTAGAACAATGACAATCGGATAGTCTGTTTTTTGGATGCGCAATGGTAGTGCCACTAGATTTTCATTTGCTAATCCTCCGCCTGCCTGTTAATATATAACTATAATTACTGTGTATGGATTTTCGTACGATCCACACAATAATAGAGCAAGCAACAAAGCAAACAGTATGCCCTGGGATTCGCTCTAAGCGGATCTGGGAGAATGGAGGTTCACCATGAACAAACAAATTTCTAAGATTTTGACAATGCTGGTGATCGTATGTATTTGCGTGACAACAGTTGGAGCGGAAGCTTCTGCATCTGCGTACAAGATGTTTATGTACAAGAAGGGTGTGAAAGTGTATCGGGAGGCATCGCTTACGAAGGGAAAGAAGCATTATACGAAAGGAACCAATCGCAAGGATGAAGCTACGCAATATCAAATTGTGAAGATGACGGGTGAGCGCATTGTGGTTCGTCCGCAAAAAGGATATTTCGACAGTGCCGATCCTTATTTTTTGAAGAAAAAGATTACGTTGAAGTTATCGAAAAAATGCCGATTTTATTACACAGATGTATTGTTTCCGTTAGATGGGGAGAAACGAAAATATCGTCGTGTGTCCAAGAAATCGGTCAAGAAGTACATGAAGGAGTTAAAGATTTACTATTCACAGATAGAGAATGTCGGCAAGTATTACAATGGTGGATATGCCGGTGAAATTTATATGAAGAATGGGAAAGTGGTGGCTGTACTCAGTAACGGCGGTGACTGATGTTGCAGTGTCTGTGGTGACTGACGCTGTGGTGTCTGTGGTAACTGGTGCTGCGACGTGTGGTGGCTGATGCTGCAGTGTCTGTGGTGACTGGTGCCACAACATACATTGAGGATTCAAAGGAAAGAGAGAACTTATGGCAGAGATTAAGTGGGCGGTTCTTGGGACAGGTGTGATTGCAAATGAGATGGCGGCTGCGTTGGCAAAGGGTGGACGCAACATTTATGCGGTGGGCAACCGCACGCACTCGAAAGCTGTTGCGTTTGCTGAGAAGTATGGGATCGAGAAAGTGTATGATGATTTTGAGGAAATGTTTACCGATCCGGATGTGGACGTGATATACATTACAACGCCCCACAATACGCATTTGCCGTTTATGGAGAAAGCCTTACGTGGCGGCAAGCATGTTTTGGCGGAGAAATCGATCACATTAAATAGCGCAGAGCTGGAACGAGTACGTGCGTTAGCAAAGGAAAAGAAGCTGATCTTGGCGGAGGCAATGACGATCTATCATATGCCGCTGTATCGTAAATTACGTGAGATTTTGGCTTCCGGACGTCTTGGCAAGGTGAATCTTATAACGATGAACTTTGGCAGTTTTAAGGAATACGATATGCAAAATCGATTTTTCAATCGTAATCTTGCTGGCGGTGCGATGCTTGATATCGGTGTATATGCTTTGTCGTTTGTGCGGTGGTTTATGGAGTCTAAACCGGACGTCGTGCTTTCGCAGTATAATCCGGCACCGACCGGAGTGGACGAGTCATCGGTTTTCGTACTCAAAAATGCAGAAGCGCAAATGGCAACAGTGGCATTGAGTTTGCATTCGAAGCAGCCCAAAAGGGGAATGATTTCCTGCGAAAAAGGTTATATTGAGATCATGGAGTATCCGCGCGCAGAGGAAGCGGTGATCACTTATGTTGACGGAACGAAGGAGACAGTGCGTGCCGGTGCGCATGAGGATGCACTTATGTATGAATTGCAGGATATGGAAATGGCGATCCAAGGAGATACATCGCACATATATGCAGAGTATACGGAAGAGGTCATGGAGATCATGACAAGTTTGCGCCGCGAGTGGGGAATTGTTTATCCGGAAGAGGAGGCATGATTTCATGGAAGAGCGATTGAAGGTTGAGGTGCAGATTTCCTCGTATGATGCAAAAGGGCTGCAATGTTTTGTTGCAGAGCAGATACAGAAGTATCGGCCGGAGGAATCCGGTCCTAAGAAAATGTTCAAAAAGGTTGCGGGCTCTTTGGTTAAGAGAATACCATGCCAGGCAGAATTGCAGCTTGCATTGAATGTGCTTAGTGTCCCGGCGGTCAATCGTAATTTATCTCGTGAAGCGACGGAGGCGGTCAATCATTGGCTGGCAGGTGTTGCAGGTACAGATGGGAAAGAAGACGAGAGCGTTTTGACGATCGACAGATTTTCCTGTCAATTGCACGGCGAGAAGATGGATTTGCAGGCAGATGTGAGCGGATTTAAGCTGGAACGGTTATTGGACTGTCTGCTTCCCCAAGGAGACAGCGCGGGAATCCGGGTTTTGCAAGGAATCCGTAACAACATTTCAGAACAGGAATCTTACCAATTACTGGAATATATAGTGTGGTGGGCGAATGAACATCGAGTGTATCAACTTGCACTGGATGCATTGCAGCAAGAAGAGGCTCCACAATATAAAGCGCTTCGCCAGATTCAACCGCATATTGAATATGTGCACGTGATCAGAGACATAACAAAATAAGAAATCACATAAAAACTCTGCGTTCTTCGGCAATTATCTTAGTTCTCTGATGACAGAACAATTTAATATATTGGCTGCAAAATAGTTTTTTAATGCTGACATAATAAGCAATATGTGGTTGCGGCGGATTTGAGGTATGGGAAGTTTGAGTAGGTGAAATGAGAGGTTAAAGGAAGAAAGGAATATCGGCTTATGATGTATCAAATAGGAAATATTCCGGTGCAAATTGTCCGCTCCCGGCGTAAAACGATTTCATTGGAGATCAAAAAAGACTGCCGGGTGGTGTTACGTGTGCCAAATCGGATGCCGAAGCGGGACATTGTTCGATTTTTGAACGAGAAACAAAGCTGGCTGGAAGAAAATTACGCAAAGATGGTGCAGCGAAATAAAGTGCGAATGGCGGCCAAGGCAAAGTACCATTTATCGGACAGTAAAATTCATGAGCTTGCAGAGCAGGCGGTTGAGGTGGTGCCAAAGCGCGTGGCGCATTATGCGGCCCGGATGGGTGTGACTTATGGACGCATTACGATCCGTCATCAGAGAACCCGCTGGGGCAGTTGCAGCAGCAATGGCAATTTGAACTTTAATTGTTTGTTGATGTTAGCACCGTCGGAAGTGTTGGATTATGTTGTGGTGCATGAATTATGTCACCGCAAATACATGAATCATTCGAAGCAGTTTTGGGCAGAAGTGGCAAAGGTGATGCCGGATTATAAAAAATGCGAGCGCTGGTTAAAAGAGGAAGGCAGCTTGCTGATTGGGTAATATTGGAGAGAAAAATGTATACTATTTTGACCGTGGAAGACGATTTACATATTAATAATTTATTGAAGGAAGCGCTTGGCAAGGCAGGGTATGCCTGTAGTCAGGCGTTTTCTGGGACAGAGGCTTTGTTGTGGTTAGAACGCAATGAATGTCAATTGATCTTGCTTGATCTTATGTTGCCGGGATTATCCGGCGAAGAAGTGCTGCAGCAGATCCGGCAAACAAGTAATGTGTCGGTCATTGTGTTGACGGCAAAGGGTGAGATGGAAGAAAAATTGGATCTGTTGACAAGTGGTGCAGATGATTATATGACAAAGCCTTTTGACGTGAAGGAAGTTATTGCCAGAGTGCAGATTCAATTGAGACATTTGCAGCATGGAGCGGGTGAAGAGTCCACACATTTAAAATGTCGAGGGATGGATTTGGATAAGGAAACGCATCGGGTGATGATTGATGGTCAAGAATTGGGACACTTGACGCGACAGGAATTTGCAATTTTGGAATTGTTATTGGAACATCCGGGGCAGGTATTTAGTAAAGAGGCAGTGTTTACTTATGCTTGGCAGGAGGAGTATATGGGGGAAACCAAAACATTGGATGTTCATATCAGCAATATTCGCAAAAAGATTAAGAAAATTACAGAGCAGGAATATATACAAACGGTATGGGGAATCGGTTATTGTATGGTCGCGCATTTATAAATCTTTACTATTTCTTTACTATTTCTTAGCGATATATTCGGAAATGGCAGTTATGATAGTCTATGTAAAACAAGAGAGAGCACAGAAAGGATGAATATGAGCGAAGGCAATAGAGAAATGTTATTGAAAACGAGAGGTTTGACGAAGCAGTTTGGCAAACATGTTGCAGTTGACCACGTGGATATGCACATACGGCGGGGCGCGATATATGGATTTATCGGCAGAAATGGTGCAGGCAAAACGACGGTTTTAAAGATGATCGCGGGATTAGCGGACCCAACTGCTGGCGAGTATGAGATATTTGGCTGTTCCGGAAAATCATTAGCGAAAGTACGGTCGAGAGTGGGATGCCTTATTGAGCAGCCGGGATTGTATCCGAATATGTCAGCGCAGGATAATCTTATGATTAAGGCAGAATTGTTTGGAATTCGTGATAAAAAATATGCAGAAGAATTGTTGGAATTAGTCGGTCTGGTACATGCCGGGCGCAAAAAGACAAAGCATTTTTCGCTTGGTATGAAACAGCGGCTTGGTATTGCTTTGGCTTTGGTAGGCAACCCGGATTTTTTGGTGTTAGATGAGCCGATCAATGGGTTGGATCCGCAAGGCATTGTGGAGATCCGTGATATGTTGCAGCGTTTGTCTGAGGAACGAAATATTACAATATTGATTTCCAGCCATATCTTGGAAGAATTATCAAAGTTGTGTACGGATTTTGGGATTATTCACAATGGTGTGTTACTACAGGAGATTTCGCAGGAACAGTTGATACAGCAATGCAGCAAACGATTGGAACTTACATTAGATCAGCCGGAGCAGGCGATGCCGATTTTGGATCGACTGGGAATAACTCGTTATGAGATGATTGATGTCAACCATTTGTATTTGTATGAACGGCTGGAGGATAGCGCGCAGATCAATGCACAGTTGGTTGAAGCGGGGGTGTTTCCGAGGGAATTACGGATTTACCAGGAAGAATTGGAACGTTATTTTTTGAATAATCC
>OMGJ01001423.1_pt1 | contig 10564 bp, 4 predicted proteins | sample 1645811 | NCBI WGS metagenome assembly OMGJ01 (sample SAMN05578589, study PRJEB25193) | human gut metagenome | biome: Human Microbiome; feature: human-associated habitat; material: feces | host: Homo sapiens | place: USA:Birmingham | reverse complement strand
TATAAGAAAACGACGAAAAGCAGAAAAAAGCGACAAAATCAATACCTGGGGGAGATCAGGTTTATAGATAAATTCTTATATATATTATATGTTGTATTTAAATTAGCAGTATAACGTTTTACTTCACTTTGTTTATACCATCCCGGATCTGACATCGCACTTAATGAAGCATAGAATGAAGACTTTTCAGTTCCGGAAGTGATGCTGACCGAATGGTTTTGTGTAACGTTGTTGGAAAATAAGGTATTGAACCAGTCGGTATTTCTCATTTCCGCTTCGCGCAGGTAAGCATTACGTGCTTCCGGCGTGTTGGCAAGTCCGAATTGTCCTGTAACCGGGTTATATTGATTGATTAATTGATACATACGTCCATATACACCACTATCTTTGGCACGGTAAGTATCGCTGTTATTAAGCCATCCTTTCTGCTCCATCTCTTTGTAGATTCCCATTTGTTCCTGCGAATTCATAATGTTGAATTCTTTATAACTGGGAATCATACGGGTTGTAAATTCACCGGTATAGCTCATTTTGCTAACGCCGGCTTTTCCCTTCTTGGTTGTTACTACAATAACCCCTGCCATGGCTCGTGCGCCATAGATAGAGGTTGCTGATCCGTCTTTCAATATTTGAAAGCTCTCGATATCATCTGAATTCAACCCGGCAATGGCTGAACTGATTAGCGTCTCTGCATCTCCTGAAGATAAGTCATCCGGACCTACGTCAATAGCATCCTCCATGATGACTCCATCTACTACCCATAATGGCTTTGAACTACCGAAAATAGATGTGGCACCGCGTACCCGGATTTTCGGGGCAGTACCAAACGTGCCGGAAACATTTTGTACAGATACGCCTGCGGCGCGTCCTTCAAGTCCACGGCTGATATCAGGCAAACCATCTCCTTTTTTCAGAGAAACACCCGAAGCAACTTCCAATGTTCTCGCGTTTACCGGAACATAGTGGGAAAACACCTTCAATGTGTCTTGTACATTCAGGTCGTCCATTCCTTCCATGTAGATAAGCGCACCTCTGTCTACGCCTTTTTTCAGCAGTATTGTTTTTTCTTTATCCGTTCCCCGCAATACAATTCCGGATGCGGAGATACGAATACTGCCGGACAGGGAAAATTCTCCCTGATCGAGTAATACGGCTCCCCGAAAACCGGAAGCGTCAGGAGCCAGCGAAGCTACATAATCAATGGCACGTTGAATACGTGCAGTATTATCTCCGGCTTTCCAGGGTACAAACACCACATTGCGGACAGAAGGAATATCCTGTTCGGAGGATTTATATCCGCATGTAGAGAAATCGAGAATCCGGTTTCCCCGATCATCATTCAGGTAAGTGATCTGGTCATTCTTAACCTGTAAAGCAAAGGTTTGCGCATAACTTTGCACAAACCCAATGCTCAATAATCCTAAAAGGATCGTTCTTACTTGTATTTTCATTACAATAAACTTTAATCTCTTTTCATCCGGTTACAACAGACTTTTCCGTTTAGACAATGTATCGTAATTGTTCTTCAAGTCTGTCCAGTCCACTTTCTTTCTGGTGTCTATACCATTGATGTATTTTTCAATATTGGTATATCCGTCACCGTTGCAGTCCATGTTTGCGTCAGCCGGGTCGTTCGGATTCAATCCGTTGGCAATTTCCCAAGCATCCGGCATACCGTCGCCGTCCGAGTCTACTACCGCTTCACCTTTATATTCGGGCAGTCCGCCTACCTGACGAATATCTGTGATGATACCTTGCTTGTAAGAATCAGCCGGTAACCGTCTCTTCACGTAAGGAGAGACAAACTCCGGTGCATCTTTCGCATAAATGGCCTTTCCTGTTTGTACGGTTTTAATGACACGTGCATCTACTGCATCACGTTTCGGAAAATTAGCTCCTACATTATCTAATACAAAGGTATAAGCTTTTTTGGTATCCATTACAGTTACCGGTGGCATTTTGAAAGCCTCGTCCGATTTAATTAGCGGCAAAAACTTTGCGGCGTCCACCTCTTCTTTAAGTTGTACGCCTCCGTCCCAGTTATCTTTTGTAACTTTGGCATTGCCATGGATAATATTTCCGTTTACGTATGCTTTTCCGAATGAAAGTGGTCTGTTTTTGTCACGTCCTGCTTCCGGTTTGAGAATACGATAAGAAATCGGTTTACCTATCGGAGTGATCGGACCGGGTTTGAAATAGTTGTTTATCATATTGTAGAAACTGTTGTGATCGCCTCCGTCTACGGAACGGTTCCACCAGTTGAAAACAACATTATTGACGAAGTTAAAGTCGCCGTCCATACCTACCGAACTATTCCGGCTGATGTTGGAAGCAAAAAGATTACGGCAGAACATACTGTTATGCCCACCGATGGTTGCACCGAAAGCATGATTGTAGGTATCCAATGCTTCAGAGAAAATAGAATTCTGGATGGTAATGTTTACCGTCGGAAGTTTCAGCCCGTGTCCGTCTGCCCCTCTGTTGTATACATGACGGTAGATAGACATATTTTCATCCAATCCCCAACTGGCGGAGCAATGGTCTACCATAATATTTCCAACCGCATTCCCTCCTACTGCATCATCACGGAAAGCTACGTCCTGCGCACCGCGGCGGAAGCGCATGTGGCGAATCACAACATCGTGTGTATCGATCAGGAAAGATTGTCCGGTGACGCAGATACCATCTCCGGGAGCTGTTTGTCCGGCAATCGTTACATAAGGGGCACGTACACTAATCGGGCTTTTCAAACGAATCACTCCCGCTACATTGAATACAATAATACGTGCACCTCCCGTTTCGCAGGCTTCGCGTAATGTTCCGGGGCCGGAATCTTCCAGCGAAGTGACCACGATCACTTTACCTCCACGACCACCGGGAGTATACATACCTCCGCCTTCCGCGCCGGGGAAAGCCGGGATATTACTTTTTATCAAATCTTCGGGTTTGGAGGCCCAAGGCTTATAGGGACGACCTTTCTTTGCTTCTTCTAACACTGTCGGCAAAGCTTTTTCCCATGCCGCATCCGATTTCCGTTCAAACTCCGCTTCTTGTTTTGCTCCTCTTGCTTTTACCGAGTCCGGAATTACAGGATACTGGGCTGCCACAGGTAGTACACAGGCAACCAGCATCCACGCTGATAATACTTTCTTAATGTTGTTCATTCTTTCGAATCTTAATTAGGTTTCTAAAAGGACGATTAAGAAAGCATTTTGTAATCGGTTATCTCTCTCCTTTCCGCCATTCATTCATATATTCGCGAGGGGACTGATTATATTTTTTCCGGAAACACTTACTATAATATCCCGAATCCTTGAATCCGACAGCAAAAGCAATTTCGGAAACACTTAAATCCGTATTTTTAATCAGTTCGATAGATTTATTCAAACGAATCTCTTTTACCAGGTCGACGGGTGCCAGGCCGGTAAGACTCTTCAGTTTCTTGAAGAATGCCGAACGGCTCAATCCGATACCGGATGCTATGGTGTCAATGTTAAAGTCACTGTCGTCCATATTTTCTTCAATGACCTGATGTATCTTTTCGAGGAACTGTACGTCTTTCTTTACCAAAAATTGTTCGTAGCTGTCTTCTTCGGTCGTCGTCCGGTTTTCCATTTGCTGACGGATTCGTTCACGGAACAGTTTCCGTTCGGCAAGCAACTGGTCGATACGTGCCAACAGATATTCCTTACTGAAAGGTTTGGTGATGTAGGCGTTCGCCCCTAAAGTGATCGCTTTGGTCTTGGCGCCTTCATCATTCTTCGCAGTCAGGATAATGACAGGGATATGGCTGATTTGGAAATCTTTGCGGATGGATTGCAACATTTCAAGCCCATCCATTTCGGGCATCATCTGATCGGTCACCACAATATCCGGATGATACAGATGTACTTTCTTCAAACCTTCCACTCCGTTATTAGCAATATGGATATTAAACTTGTCTTCCAACTGAAGCTTTATCAACTGGCAAAGGTCTTTGTTATCTTCCACCAACAGAAGGGTCGGTAATGAAGCGTCGATTTCCGGTTCTTCTTCCGTACCGTCTTCGGATATGGCACTTGCAACAGGATCTTGTTCTACCGAAACAGGGGCTGTCTCCGTATCTCCCACATAGAAATCTACTTCCGACGGGCGGTAATGCTCTTTATCCATCAGAAGTTCCACAATAAACACCGCTCCTTGTCCTTCGGGACTTTCGGCACGAATCTGTCCGTGATGCAGATTGACGATCTCTTTTGAAAGTGCCAATCCGATACCCGTGCCCTGATAATAGGAGTTTTTCGCGTTCTCTCCTTGCGAGAAGCGTTCGAAAATCTCGGTCAGTTTATTTTGTGGAATACCTACTCCGTTATCTTCCACCCGTACATAACAACGTTTACCGTCGTCCGTCAATCCGGTAGTTATATAAATACTTCCTCCGGAATGAGTGAATTTGAATGCGTTGGATATGATGTTGCGGATAACAATGCTCATTTTTTCCTTGTCCGCCCATACCATAATCGGTTCATCCGGCAACTGGAAAGTAAAACTGATCTCGTTTTCTTCGGAAAGTACCCGGAATTCTTTCTGGAAAGAAGCTATCATCTCATTAAAATCAATTAATGACACATGCAAACGCATCTTGCCGTTCTGAATCTTCCGGAAATCAAGGATCTGATTCACTAATTGCAGCATTTGATTGGTGTTCTTCTCCATCAGGTCCACATATTGCAATCCTTTCGGAGAGAGCTTTTCGCGTTCTCTTAGTTCCTGTATCGGACCTTTTATCAATGTCAAAGGAGTGCGCAATTCATGGGAGATATTGGTAAAGAACTTGATTTTCATCTCCGATACCTTCTGCTCGATATAAATATCATTCTTCATTTTAAGCATGAAGAAAGCCAGGCGCAGGCTGAAATAGAGAGCTGCCAAACCTAGAATTACATATATAAGGGTTGCCCACCAGCTCAACCACCACGGTGGAAGGATAGTAATAGCCAATGTACAGTTGGAAACCAGCTCTGGATTGGCTTCATCTACGGTTTCTACACGGAATGTATAGTCTCCGGGAGGCACGTTGGTATAAGAAGCGATACGATTCTTTCCGTTATAATGCCATTCTTTTTCATATCCTTCAAGTATATACCGGTAAGATACCCGGTTTTGATTGTAGAAATTCAATGCGGCAAATTCAATCGTGAACATGGATTGATTGTAGTTCAGTTCGATTGCTTTGGCGTATGTGATGGATTCTTTCAGGATCGGACATTCGCGGAAACTACGTAGATCGCGGTTGGAAACTTTAAAGTCAACAATACGTGTATCGTAGTTCGTATGCAATGTTTCCAGTTTGTCGGGAGAGAATGTCAGGATTCCCTGCCGGGTACCGATCCACAAATCTCCATTCAAGGTACGGAGGGCACTACCCTCTTCCAGTTCTACGTTCAGGAAACCGTCGTATTTGTCGTAGTTACGAAACTGTTCGGTAGCCTTATTGAAACAGGACAAGCCTATTTCTGTTGTAAACCACAAGTTACCGTTTTTATCTTCTACGATAGACTTGACTACATCGTTATTCATTCCTTCACGTATGCCGTATGATTTGAAAATCGGCTCATGTTTTTCTTTATCATAGCGGACTAATCTATTCAAACCGCCTCCGAATACACTTACCCAGATTTGCGAATCAGTATCTTTGTAGAGTACATAAATATCATTATCCGCTACGTTTGAATTTTCGCTGACCTGGCGGTACGTTTCAAACTGGATCTGTTCGGGGGCAGTGAAATGTCCGTCGAAAGACATCAGCCCATCCATTGTTCCTACCCAAATACGTCCGTCTTCATCTTCCGTCATGGTACGCACCTCCATATAAAGACCGTATGCAGGATATTGTTTCAAGCCATTGTATTTATGTATAAAGGTAATTGCTCCGTTCTCTTCGGAAATTAGATTCAGACCTCCTCCTAGTAATCCTACCCAAATGCGTCCCTGGCTGTCCTGATAGGTAAAGTACACATCGTTGTTACTGATAGAATGCGGATTCTTGGGGTCATTGATATAACGGGTAAAACGCAACCCGTGCGGTGAATTCATGTCCGGTTCGGCTTTGACAAGCCCGTTTCCTTTGGTGGAAAACCAAAGATTACCGTCTTTGTCTTCCATAATATGATATACGGCTCCCAATAGATAGTTCTTATCCGAGAAGATTTGTTTCACTTGTCCGTTACGATCCAGGCGATACAGGGCTTGCCAGCGGGTTCCTACCCAAATATCCCCATTTTGCGCCTGGAAGAGAGCACGTATTCCCTGATTCCAGGAAGTCGATCTCTCGGGCACCACCGGAGCTGGAGAAACTTCTGTCAGCAGTTGGAATTGCTTCTTGGGGAAATTAAGCCTGTATACTCCGCTGCTCGTAGATGCCAGCCAAAGGATGCCATCTTTATCCAGCAGAAGATGGAAGAAAAGCTGATTGGGAAGATCGTCGGAGAAAGGCTTCAATTGGTTGATACGGGTCATTTCCAGTTTCTCCCTGTCGAATAGAAGAATTTCTCCTCCCGGAGTCATAAAGAACATACCCTGTTCGTCGGCATCCTGCATTTCAAAATTGCCGATTGCGTTCTGATTGGGGAATGTAAAGCGGTGATGGCTCCTGTTCAGGGGATCATAATAGGTCAATGCTTGGTTACCCTCCTGAAACCATACCTTATCATATTTATCATAGAATATAATTCCATTGTCTTTTTCGGGGATGGTAAAGGGGAGCTTGGTCAACTGCTTGTAGCCGATATTGTACTCGTATGCTCCTTCGTTGGTGGTAATGTACATCAGACCGGATTCCGTTACCAGCAAATTAGAAACCGGCTGTTTGATTTCCGGTATCTCGTAACGGTTGACAACTCCGTTTTGCGGATCAATGCTATAAATGTGGCCTTTCTTGTCTCCCAACCATAAAAATTTAGAATTATAGGAGGCACAAGTAAACTGATCCGGGTTAGCAGATACTTTTTTCTGTATAAAGTCGGCAGGTTTGTCTTTCAGCGCTTCCCCTTTCCGTAGGGACAGAATCTGATAATCCATACCGATCCAATTGATAAACTCGGCTGTTTCACAGAATATGTTGTGTTTCAGACGCATGTCGTACACGTTCACGTTAGGACGCGAATCATGCAATTGTTTCATCGTTATTTTACCTTCCTTGTCGGTGTACGCACGCAAAAGGCTTTTATCTTTTGTCAGTAACAGTACGTCGCCGTCCTCGGTTGTCTGAATCTTGATAATCTGAATGTTCTCGGAATATTCTTTCACATCATCGTAGACGGCATGAAAGCTCTCATGCCGTTTATCGAACAGATAGAGTTTACGGTCGATAGTTTTAATCCACAGAAAACCATTCTTATCTTCTACGATGCGCTGAATTTTACGCGGCGGAATATCTGTGGAATAAAAACCGTCATGATTATCGTAGGAACGGAATTTACTTCCGTCAAAGCTGCATAGTCCATACCAGGTACCAAACCAGATAAATCCGTCTTGTCCTTTTAATGTACAGTTTACGATATTATTAGGCAAACCACGTTCAGCCGTGTAGTGTTCTACAATCATATTTGGATAGGCAAAAGCATACATGCCTATCATGGATAGTAATAGTATTAGAATATTCCGTTTTCTCATTGATGGCTATAATTGGAATTAAATGTACTCAAAGATAGTCTTTTTTTTTGAATAGTGCTTTAGTAACATATAAAAAACAAGTTGGCAGATCACCCTGCTAATCACTTATCACTAACCTGCTAATCACTTTTATCGTACTATTTTTCAGTTCCAAATTCAGTCTGTTGACGTTCTACTTCATCTAACACCCGTTGGCGTTCTTCCTCTGTCAGTTGCACTTTTCCTTCAGATGATTCTTTGCTCGGGTTTACATTGAGAGTGGACGGTGTTGTCCTTTGTATTTCATAAGTCTGTTCCTCATAGCAGAAAGGAAGTTCTGCAGGAACACTTTCCAGTTCGATTTCAGTAGCTGTCGGAGCTTGAGTGCCCTCAAACTGTACGCGGGCTTTCACCTTTATTTTTCCGGCTTTCCGGGTAGAACGAATCAACACCGGAGCAGAGCCGAACTCCACCGCACGGGGATTAGCGCCAATAGTAGCATCTCCGATGATTTCTCCTTCACCTTCTACCGTGAAAACGATATTCTCTTTTGCCAGACGGCGCACATTTCCACTATCATCGGTTACTTCAGCAACTACGACGATAAAGTCGGAGCCGTCAGCTACCAGGTTCACTTTTTGAGTATCTACATAAAGACGTAGTTTGGTGGAACGCCGGGAAGGCATTTTCTTTTGAGTGCATACCACTTTTCCGTCGATGATTCCTTCGGCAACCATGTTCACTTTTTGCCAGTTCTTTTGAGTATAGCTATATCCGCGTGCTTCCCAAAAGTCCCAGACATTCTCGAATATAACGGGAGCATTCGGCATGTGCCCTTTGGCATGAACCACTGGTTTCGTCCAGGTTTTCGTTCCATCATAAATAGAAAGACGGACCGAATCACAGTTTGTGAATACAACTACGTCCTTATCGGAGAACTGCGACATTTCATGAGCAATGAATATCATCGGTCCACATTCTGCCAATGGGTGTTGGAGACTGGCCGGCGACTGGCTGCGAAATACTTCATACGCATATTTCTTCTGACGGAAAGCATCATAAATACCGCCCCAATAAGGGTCCGGATGATAGCCACGCTGATGGTCGAACGGATGCCATTGGGCGCCACCGATAAACAAACCGGTCGTGCGGTACATCTCGTCATAGCTCTTTGCCAAGGACATAGCCTGTACCAGTAACGGGCGTTCTCCCCAACTGCGGCTGGCACGGTTATTATTGTTGTGAGCATACCAGTCGTCTACATTCTCCCCGAATTCACGGGTAAAGATACATTGCTCCGGCTTGTCTTCCTTTTCATCATCACCCGGCCAGCCATAAACAACGTCATAATGCTCTTTCACTCCGGCCGAATGGACATCGGCAGCAGCTACCGGACGTCCCGGATAGGGATATTCTTCTTTGGTAATCTCAAGAGCCTTCAAGGCAAAATCGAGCGGATAGCGGGTTTCATTCAAGATGGGTTCCCACATCAGTACGGAAGGGTGATTACGGTCACGACGAATCATTTCGCGGGTATTCTGATGAACCAACTCCCCGAATTTCGGATCTTTGTTCCAGTACTGCCATCCCGGAGTAGCGACAATCACGAACAGGCCGAGCTCGTCACAGGCATCCATAAAGGCAGGATCTTGCGGATAGTGGGCTACACGAATAATGGTGCATCCGGCATCACGCAGACGTTTGGCGTCACGCCATTGCTGTGAGTTCGGCAAAGCATTGCCTACGTATGCAAAATCCTGATGGCGATTGGCTCCTACCAGTTGCCCGAAAGGTTTGCCATTCAGCCAGAATCCGTCTTTACCACGGAATTCTGCCAGACGAATACCGACACGGGTAATGCCTCCGTCAATGGATTTATTTCCTTTTTTAATACGTGATTGTACCCTATATAAATAAGGTGTGTCCGGTGACCAAAGAGTAGGATTCTTTACTTCCATCTGTTGACGGATGGATTTCTTCTCTCCCGGCTTTAAAGAAAGTTTTCCTGAACTGCGTTTGATTACTTTTCCATCCGCATCTGTCAAAGTCGTTTCTACAGTGACTGACTCGGAACGGGCGTCGTCATTCTGAACTTCGGTGTTTACATATACCTGCGCACTCTTTTCACTGATCTTATCAAAATGAACGAATACACCTCCACCGCCAACGGTTTGTGAATCAATAGCGTCAGTAATAGCTACCGGAGATTTGGCAATCATCCATACATCACGATAAATGCCACCATGATAAGCAAAGTCTAATGTGTATTGACGTTTTCCGGGAGGATAGGATTTGTCATCACTGTTGTCCGTGAAAACAGCGAGCAGACAGGAGTCTCCAGCCTGTACACCATTGGCGGTCAAGTCTAAAGTAAAAGGTAGATAACCTCCCAGATGTTCCTGGATGCGTTTACCATTCAGATAAAGGATCTGTTTGCCCATAGCTGCTTCAAAATGAAGCACTACCCGTTGCCCTTTTGTTTCAGCGGGGAGGACAAAGTGTTTACGGTACCAGGCCGGTCCCTGATAATTGCGGCATCCGCTTCCTTCGGCCGGCATCAACTCTACGGTATGAGGGGTGGAAACGACATTCCAGGAACGGTCATCGAAGTTTACCGCTTCTGCTCCCCGGACATCGCCTCTGAAAAAGCGCCATCCCGGATTGAAATTATAGACTTGTCGCCCGCTACCGGGAAGCTGGATGAATCCGGCAACCGATGTCTCGGGACGGTAAGTTTCTGTAGCCTGCCCTTTTTCTATCAAGGAAAATAGCAACAGAAAAGCTGATAAGATGATAAATGGTCTTTTATTCATAATTCTTTATTTATATATTTCATTCGTTAAATGGGAATTTATCGGTTAAAATGGGAATTTTGCAGTTAAATGAGAATTTATCGGTTAGGCTGAAAGCCTTACAATTATATATTTATTGG
>OMGJ01001415.1_pt1 | contig 10640 bp, 8 predicted proteins | sample 1645811 | NCBI WGS metagenome assembly OMGJ01 (sample SAMN05578589, study PRJEB25193) | human gut metagenome | biome: Human Microbiome; feature: human-associated habitat; material: feces | host: Homo sapiens | place: USA:Birmingham | reverse complement strand
TGTACCTCCAACTGATAAAGGGCTGTCGGGCAGGAAAGGATTCGGCTCGGAAGGAACTTTATACCCTATACTCGAGGCAAATGCTGGCGGTATGTTTCCGCTATACGGGCGATATGGAAGCGGCGCACGATGTACTGCATGACGGTTTCATCAAAATATTCACCAACTTTTCGTTTCGTGGCGAGGCTTCGCTCGGAACGTGGGTGACCCGGGTGATGGTGACTCAGGCACTGGATTACCTGCGAAGGCAAAAGCGGGTTAGTCAGTTGGAGGTACACGAGGAACAGCTACCTGACATCCCCGACCTTCCGGAAGGAGGGGAGGCAGGGCGAATTTCCGAAGAACAGTTGATGAAGTTCGTCGCAGATCTGCCCGATGGGTGCCGGACGGTTTTCAACCTTTATGTGTTTGAAGAGAAGTCGCACAAAGAGATAGCCGATATGCTGGGTATCAAAGAGCATTCATCCACTTCGCAGTTGCACCGGGCCAAGTTTTTATTAGCAAAAAGGATTAAAGAATATAGAAACCATGAAGAAAGAAAATGATGAAATAACCGATCTGTTCCGTTCCCGTCTGGGAAATGCCGAAATGACCGTGCGGGACGGTTTCTGGGAAGAACTGAATTCTGAGATGATGGTGCGCAGCCATCACCGGAAAGTAGTTTTCTTTCGTGTAGCGGCAGCAGCTTCCGTACTGCTGGTATTGGCTGCTTCGTCGGCTGCTTTCTGGTTCTTCTCTCCGAAAGCGGAGATAGAAGAAGCTTTTACCCAAGTGGCGGTTGTCAGCGGAAATACAACACATCTGGATGGAGACGTGGTGAAACAGGATTTTACCCCTATGCGCTCCGAACCGTTTTGGGGTAAACCGGCTCCCAAGCGTTCCGGTGTTTTGGCACAATCATCGGGAGAGGAAGATGATTCGGTATCGGTTACGGTCTCCATGTCATTCAGTTTCTCTTCTACGACTACACGCAGGAGACAAAATAATCATCCGGACAAAAGTTATTGGCAAGCTGGTGGAGAAGGTGGGGCTTTGGTAAGTTCTGCTGATGGACCCCGGCCGGACGATCACACAGTTGTGGCGGACAAATCGAGGACATGGGCTGTGAAAGCTGCTGTGGGTACCGCTTTGCCTGCCGCTAACGGTAAGTACAAGATGCCCGTAACTGCCGGACTGACGGTAGAGAAAAAAATAAATAAACATTTAGCTGTCGAAACCGGTTTATTGTATTCAAACCTGCGTGCCGAACAGAATCTGCATTATCTGGGAATTCCCGTAAAACTGAATGTGACGCTGGCGGAAACTCCCAAATTTGATCTATATGCTTCGGTAGGCGGAGTTGCAGATAAGTGCATAGCGGGAGCGCCGGATAACAGTTTTAAGAATGAACCTGTGCAGCTGGCTCTGACTGCGGGCGTAGGAATGAATTATAAGATTAATGATAAACTGGCTTTATTTGCCGAACCGGGAGTAACGCACCATTTCAAGACAGACTCCAAACTGGAAACAGTACGTTCGGCGAGGCCTACGAATTTTAACCTGATTTGCGGTCTGCGTATGACCTATTAACCATTTAGTACGGATGTTATGAAAAAAACATTTTTAATGCTGCTCACACTTGTTCTGTCATTGCTTACTTGCGTAAGTTGCAGCGAAGAGACATTAGATTACAACAACCCCGATGTAGACCTTTTCGTAAGGCAACTCAAAGCGGGAAATTATAATACCAAGAGTCCGAAGGGCTTTGTAGAAGTACCTAAATTTACGGAGAAGGATATTCCGACATTGCTCAATTATGCCGAAGATCTGACTTTGATCACTTCTTTTCCGCTGCCGCCGGTGTCTGCTTATTATAGTGGCAAGGTCCGCTTGGGTGAATGTATGTTGTGGGTTGTGGAAACCATCCGGTTAGGTCATTATGCTTCGTTTGGTTGCAAAATGGTGAGAGCCAATGCCGAGAACTATGAAGGTATCTATTTCCTGACTGATGAAGAGTTGCTCGATGCTGCTGCCCGATACCGTCGCTGGTGGGAAAACAGACAGTATCCTCGTACGGCATGGACCATCGACGCATGCTTTGACGAGCCCCTTTGCGGAAGCGGATACCGTTGGTGGTAAAAAATTAAATCAGATGAAACGTATTGTCTTTCTGATGCTGTCTTTAGGGATGGCAGTGACCCTTCATGCCCAATGGACCGCGAAAGATTCGGTGAATCTGCAGCGCATCCTGAATGGCAAAGAGGATATTAAGCTGAATATGGATGCTGTGAAACAGATTGATTTCAACAGTTCGCCGACTGTTCCTAAAATGTCGAAGGAACGGCCCGGTCTGAGATTGGATGAAACGCTTCCGCAGGTGCTTGAAAAGAAGAAGGTGGTGCTGACCCTCCGTCCCTATACGGCCAATACCAGATATAATTGGGATCCTATTTATCAAAAGAAGATTCGGGTAGATGCCGATACATGGAGGGGAGATCCGTTTGTCGAGTTGTATCAGACGGTTCCTTCCAACTGGGCTAAGAATGTATATGATAAAGGTATACGCAGTTCATACGAAGAAATACGTTCCAGTGGATTGAGGCATAATCTGTTTGGCGAACGTGCCAATGGAATGATGGTGCCTACGCAGAGCATGGTACATACCTCTGCCATGAAACTTGGAAAAAGCGGTGTGACCGTGAATGGAGGTACGATTGGCGGACTTGATTTAATGACCATTTTTACAAAGGACTTCTGGGACAAGAAGGGACGCAACCGGAGATCGCGCACGTTGGAGGTGCTGAAGGCTTATGGCGATTCAACAACAGTGCTGCTTCCTGAACCGATTGTGCACTGAATTTGTTAAAAGATAAACAAAGGCATCCTTGTTCCTTTTTCAAAAAACGATATAACTATGAACAGAATTTCTTCTCTTTTCGGTATTCAGTATCCCATTATTCAGGGAGGTATGGTGTGGTGTAGCGGCTGGAAGCTTGCTTCGGCTGTCAGTAATGCCGGTGGTCTGGGACTGATAGGCTCCGGTTCGATGTATCCCGACGTTTTGCGTGAACATATTCGTAAATGCCGGGCGGCTACCGGCAAACCTTTCGGGGTAAATATTCCGTTGATGTACCCACAGATAGAGGAAATCATGAACATCGTGGTGGAGGAAGGCGTCAAAATCGTATTTACCTCCGCCGGAAATCCGAAAACGTGGACCGGATGGTTGAAAGAGCGCGGCATCACAGTGGCACATGTCGTTTCTTCCTCCAAATTTGCCATGAAATGTGAAGAGGCGGGAGTCGATGCCATAGTGGCTGAAGGATTTGAAGCCGGCGGACATAACGGGTGGGAAGAGACTACAACTCTTTGCCTGATTCCGGCAGTGCGTGAAGCCACCACTTTACCTTTGATTGCAGCCGGAGGCATTGGTACGGGAGAGGCGATTTTTGCCCTGATGGCGTTGGGAGCCGAAGGAGTTCAGATGGGCACCCGTTTTGCTTTGACGGATGAAAGTTCGGCAAGCGACATTTTTAAAGAGTATTGCTTGCGGCTGAACGAAGGCGATACCAAATTATTGCTCAAAAAACTCGCACCGACCCGGCTTGTGACCAATTCGTTTCGTGATAGGGTAGAGGCCGCTGAAGGACGGGGGGCTTCTGCCGAGGAACTTCGTGAACTGTTGGGTAGAGGTCGTGCCAAGAAAGGAATCTTTGAAGGAGACCTGGAGGAAGGAGAACTCGAGATAGGACAGGTTGCTGCCCTGTTCCGCCGTAGACAAAGTGTGGACGAAGTGATGAAAGAACTTTTAGAAGGATACCGGAGGGCTTCGGACAAGATACGTTCTGCCGGGTTATAAACAGTGCCGGGAGAAGCACTGCGGATTTCACCACGGGGTAATCACAGGGTAGAATAATGACGCTTAACCCTCTGTTACTCCGTGGTGAAACTCTTTTATTCTAAGTTCAATTGCTCGTATTTCAGGCCGAATACATCGGCTATCGCTCGATATACCACTTTCCCTTCTACCACATTCAGACCTAAAGCCAGCGCCGGATCTTCCTTGCATGCCTTTCTCCATCCTTTGTTTGCCAATGCTATGACATAGGGCAGAGTGGCGTTGGTCAATGCCAATGTAGAGGTGTAAGGCACTGCCCCCGGAATATTGGCTACAGCATAATGTACGATTCCATCGACTACATACGTCGGTTCACTATGAGTTGCGGGATGCGAAGTCTCGAAACATCCTCCCTGGTCGATGGCTACATCTACCAATACCGTACCCGGTTGCATCATTTTCAGCATATCACGGGTGATCAGGTGCGGAGCCTTGTCTCCCGGAATCAGTACCGAACCTACTACAAGATCCACGTCCGGCAACTCTTTTTTCAGCCTCACTTCCGAGGCATATAGTGTTTTTACATTTTTCGGTAACGTCTCGCTCAGGTAGCGAAGACGGCTCAGGTTGATGTCTGCAATTGTGACATCGGCTCCCAATCCGGCTGCCATCTGGGCCGCATTACTACCTACGATCCCTCCACCCAGGATTAACACTTTTGCCGGCTTTACCCCCGGTACACCACCCGGCAAAATGCCTTTTCCACCTTGTGGCTTTTCCAGAAAACGGGCACCTTCCTGTATGGCCATGCGTCCTGCTACTTCACTCATAGGTATCAGCAGCGGGAGAGAATGGTCGGCTTTTTCCACTGTTTCGTAAGCCAGGCAGACCGAGCCGTTCTCTATCATGGCAAGAGTCAACTCTCTATCGGAAGCGAAATGGAAATAAGTGAACAACAACTGTCCTTTGCGGATCAGTCTGTACTCCGGTGCGATAGGTTCTTTTACTTTTACTATCATCTGGGCCATAGCGTATGTCTCTTCCATAGTGGGCAGTATTTGTGCTCCTACGGCTGTATATGCCTCGTCCTGAAAACCACTGTTCTCTCCTGCGGTGTGCTGTATGTATACAGTATGCCCGCGTTTCACTAACTCGGCGACTCCCGAGGGCGTCATGCCCACACGGTTCTCGTTGTTCTTAATCTCCTTAGGTACTCCGATAATCATAACGTTACTCTATTAAGGGTTAAACATGGCACAATGTAGGAAAATTCTGCTTACGTTGTTATCCATGTAGGGATGTTTTACAGCAGAATGATAGTAGGGTGGCGGATAGGAATAAAATCCACCCTTCTGTTTTCTAATATGGCAGGAATGATGTATTTTTGCAAAGATTCCATTTTTAAGCAAACTACATGAAACAGTATATAGTTGCCTTGATGCTTGCCTGCAGCATTCAGGGACATTCACAAGATGTGAAGCAGGCTACTTTTGTTTCTCCATTTGACTTTACACTGACTCTGAGCGGCAACTTCGGAGAAATCCGGGCTAACCATTTTCATGGAGGGCTCGATTTCAAGACTCAGGGTGTCATTGGCAAACCGGTACGTGCGCTCGCCGACGGATATATTTCCCGTATTCGCGTCACCAATGGGTCGGGACATGTACTCGATGTGGTGTATAACAACGGTTATACGACAATCAACCGACACTTGAGCGGTTTCATGCCCGATATTGCCCGGAGAGTGGAGAAACTGCAATATGAAAAAGAAGATTGGGAAGTCGAGATTGTTCCCGAGCCGGGTGAATATCCGGTGAAGGCCGGGCAGCAAATAGCCTGGAGCGGTAATACCGGTTATTCATTCGGTCCGCATCTGCATCTGGATGTGATGGAGACCGCTACCGGTGAATCGATTGATCCGATGCCCTTTTTCAAGTCGAAAATAAAAGATAACACCGCTCCCCGGGCAGAAGGAATCATGCTGTTTCCACAGCCGGGAAGTGGGGTAGTGGGAGGGAGCCCGGAACGGCAGAGCTTCCCGATAAACACAGCGCGTCCCATCGAGGCATGGGGAGTGATCGGGTCGGGCATCAAGGCCTACGATTATATGGATGGTGTGCACAACCGTTATGGAGTGCATACCGTTGTGCTTAGAGTGGACGGTACGGAAGTGTTCCGCAGTGTGGTCGACCGTTTTTCACCGGATGAAAACCGGATGATAAACTCTTGGACCTGCGGACAATATATGAAGTCGTTTATTGATCCGGGCAATACGCTCCGCATGCTTCGGGCTTCGAACGACAACCGGGGACTGATCACCATTGATGAAGAGCGGGATTATAAGTTTGAATACGAATTGAAGGATGCTTTCGGCAATACTTCCCGCTACCGTTTTACGGTGCGTGGAAAGAGACAGCCGATTCAGCCGCTCGGGCATCGGGAGAAATATTTTTTTGCCTGGGATAAGACGAACTTTCTGCAAGAACCCGGATTGACCCTTACCGTTCCCCGGGGAATGTTATACGATAATGTGCCTCTCAACTACGAAGTGCATTCCGATAGTGGGGCGATAGCCTATACTTATCAGTTGAATGACGAGAAAGTGCCGTTGCACGGGGAATGTGAGTTGCGTATTGGTCTCCGACGTCAGCCGGTTGCCGACAGCACCAAGTATTATGTGGCACGTGTCACTCCCAAAGGAAGTATGTACAGTGCCGGAGGTACTTACGAGGATGGATTTATGAAGACCCGAATCCGTGAATTGGGAACTTATACGGTTGCTGTAGACACAGTGCCCCCCGAAATTACCCCGGTAGGTAAGAATACCTGGGGCCGTAATGGGAAGGTCGTTTACAGGTTGAAGGACAAAGAAACCGGCATCCGTGCCTATCGTGGAACTATCGATGGAAAATTTGCCTTGTTCGGACGTCCCAACTTGACCAAATCCCATTGGGAGTGTAAGCTCGATCCTAAGCATGTCAAGAAGGGGGTACGTCACACCGTAGTAATGACTGCGACAGACGATTGCGGAAACGAAACAACGGTTCGAGACACCTTTGTCTGGTAGCTTTCCGGATAAAGACAGAATAAAGACAATGTATTAATAATTTATTATATGAAAAGAATCTTTCTCTTTGCCGCTCTTCTGACAGCGGCAGTGGCGGAAACCTTCGCCTGTACTAACTTAATTGTCGGCAAGAATGCGTCTACTGACGGTTCAACCATCGTTTCCTATTCGGCCGACTCGTACGGACTCTTTGGCGAGCTGTATCACTATCCGGCAGCCACATATCCCAAAGGCACCATGATGGATATTCACGAATGGGATACCGGCAAATATCTGGGACAGATCGAACAGGCACGCCAGACTTATAATGTAATCGGTAATATGAACGAGTTTCAGGTAACCATCGGTGAGACGACTTTTGGAGGCCGTCCCGAATTGGTGGATACGTTGGGAATTATCGACTACGGAAGCCTGATTTACGTGGGTTTGCAACGTTCGCGTACTGCCCGTGAAGCCATCAAGGTGATGACTGAACTGGTGCAGGAATACGGATATTACAGCAGTGGCGAGTCGTTCACCATTGCCGATCCCAATGAAATATGGATTATGGAGATGATAGGTAAAGGTCCCGGCATCCGGGGAGCCGTATGGGTAGCTGTCCGAGTGCCGGACGACTGCATTTCGGCACATGCCAACCAGTCGCGCATCCATCAGTTCGATATGGCTGACAAGGCCAACTGCATGTATTCTAATGACGTTATTTCTTTTGCCCGCGAAAAAGGATATTTCAGCGGTGTGAACAAAGACTTCAGCTTTGCCGATGCTTATGCACCGCTCGATTTCGGTGCCCGCCGTTTCTGTGAAGCCCGTGTGTGGAGCTACTTCAATATGTTTACCGACCAAGGTGAAGCCTATCTGCCTTATATCCAAGGAAAGACCAATGACCCTATGCCTCTGTTCGTAAAGCCGAAACGCAAACTCTCCGTTCAGGATGTAAAGAATGCCATGCGCGACCATTATGAAGGAACCGCCCTCGACATCAGCAATGATTTTGGTGCCGGACCTTATAAAACACCTTACCGCCTCTCTCCGCTGACTTTCAAGGTAGGCGACCAGGAGTATTTCAATGAGCGTCCCATCTCTACACAACAGAGCGGTTTCGTTTTTGTGGCTCAGATGCGTGCCAATCTTCCCGATGCTGTAGGTGGTGTGCTTTGGTTTGGTACGGATGATGCCAACATGACTGTTTTCACTCCCGTATATTGTTGTACTACCAAAGCTCCGGTATGCTATACGCGTGTAGACGGTGCCGATTACATCACCTTCTCTTGGAACTCCGCTTTTTGGATTTTCAACTGGGTGGCCAACATGGTATATCCCCGCTACGATTTGATGATCGGCGATGTACGTGCTACGCAGAACGAACTTGAAACCACCTTCAACGAGGCACAGGAAGGTATTGAAGCAGCTGCTGTTAAGTTGTACGAGAAGAATCCGGAAACGGCTGTGAAGTTTCTGACCAACTATACCGACATGACAGCGCAAAGCACTTTCGATACTTGGAAACGTTTGGGCGAATTTATCATTGTGAAGTACAATGATGGTGTCATCCGTAAGATGAAGGACGGCAAGTTCGAGCGTAATGCCATTGGTCAACCCGCAGGCGTGGTACGTCCGGGCTATTCAAAGGAATTCCTCGAAGAGTATGTGAAGCAAACAGGAGAACGCTATAAGGTAACCGAATAATCGCTTCCAAAGAGTTTTCTGACTAAAAGATAGGAATTTCAAACTTATTCTTTTACATTTGTATTTTAAATAAACTAATTATTAATCTCTAAAATATAGATAGAACCATGGGAAATGAAGAACTAATCAAACAGGTGACTGAGAAAGCCGAAAAGTGGCTGACCCCGGCGTATGATGCCGAAACTCAGGCTGAAGTGAAACGCATGCTGGAGAACGAAGATAAGACAGAATTGATCGAGGCCTTTTACAAAGATCTCGAATTTGGTACGGGCGGACTCCGTGGGATCATGGGCGTAGGTACCAATCGTATGAACATCTATACTGTCGGAGCTGCTACCCAGGGACTCTCTAACTATCTGAACGCAAACTTTAAAGATATGAAACAGATTTCGGTTGTAGTCGGATACGATTGCCGTAACAACAGTTCTCTGTTTGCCAAGATCTCTGCGGATATTTTCTCGGCCAATGGCATTAAGGTATATTTGTTCGAAGAGATGCGTCCCACTCCGGAGATGTCTTTTGCCATCCGTCATCTCGGTTGCCAGAGCGGCATTATCCTGACTGCTTCACACAACCCGAAAGAATACAACGGTTATAAGGCTTATTGGGACGACGGTGCGCAAGTACTGGCTCCGCACGATAAGGGCATTATCGATGAAGTGAATAAGATTGCTTCTGCTTCCGATATCAAGTTCCAAGGTAACCCGGATCTGATTCAGATCATCGGAGAAGATGTCGATAAGATATATCTGGATATGGTGAAGACTGTTTCTATCGATCCTGAAGCGATCGCCCGCCATAAAGATATGAAGATTGTATACACTCCGATCCACGGTACAGGCATGATGCTGATTCCGCGTGCACTGAAGATGTGGGGATTCGAGAACGTATATACCGTGCCCGAGCAGATGATTAAGGACGGTAACTTCCCGACAGTTGTCTCTCCGAATCCGGAGAATGCGGAAGCTTTGACGATGGCTCTTAATCTGGCTAAAGAAATTGATGCCGACCTTGTAATGGCTTCCGACCCGGATGCCGACCGCGTAGGTATCGCTTGTAAGAACGATAAAGGCGAATGGGTATTGATTAATGGTAACCAGACTTGTCTGATGTATCTTTATTACATCATCACTCAATATAACAAACTGGGCAAAATGACCGGTAATGAATTTTGTGTGAAAACTATCGTTACTACCGAACTGATCAAGAAGATTGCCGATAAGAATCACATTGAGATGCTCGATTGCTACACCGGTTTCAAATGGATTGCCCGTGAAATTCGTTTGCGTGAAGGCAAGAAGAAATACATCGGCGGTGGTGAAGAAAGCTATGGCTTCCTGGCTGAGGACTTTGTTCGTGATAAAGACGCTGTTTCTGCTTGCTGCCTGATTGCCGAAGTGGCTGCTTGGGCCAAGGATAACGGAAAGACTCTGTATCAGTTGCTGATGGACATCTACGTTGAATATGGATTCTCTAAGGAATTTACTGTAAACGTTGTGAAACCGGGTAAGAGCGGTGCGGAAGAGATTAAAGCCATGATGGAGAATTTCCGTGCTAACCCTCCGAAAGAGTTGGGTGGTTCGAAAGTGGTTCTGTCGAAAGATTACAAGACTCTGAAACAAACCGACGCAGCGGGCCATGTGACTGACATCGATATGCCGGAACCATCGAATGTACTGCAATATTTCACAGAAGACGGTGGAAAAGTATCTGTTCGTCCGTCAGGAACGGAGCCGAAGATTAAATTCTATATCGAAGTGAAAGGTGAGATGGGATGCCGCAACTGTTTTGCTACTGCCGATGCAGAAGCTACTGAAAAAGTAGAAGCAGTGAAGAAGTCACTGGGTATTTAAAGGAGCTATTTTAAATACTCTTTTGACGGATACTTAGCATCGTATAAATGTATCCATAATATTATTGGAATGCCTTGTTCTTCATTGGATGGGGCATTTCTTTTGGGGCTATTCTCTAAAAAGCCGAGGACTTGTGCAGTGCCTTCCACTCGGACAATGTCTCCTATCCGCGTGCTGATTTTTCCCGTTTCTACAATGATATAGAATTTAATCTTCG
>OMGJ01001397.1_pt1 | contig 10747 bp, 9 predicted proteins | sample 1645811 | NCBI WGS metagenome assembly OMGJ01 (sample SAMN05578589, study PRJEB25193) | human gut metagenome | biome: Human Microbiome; feature: human-associated habitat; material: feces | host: Homo sapiens | place: USA:Birmingham | reverse complement strand
CATACGAGATCTGATCGTGACTGGAGTTCAGACGTGTGCTCTTCCGATCTGCTTTTGTACCTACAAGAAAAGATATAGCCATCTTTAGTTGAAGGTACAAAAGCCTTCCTAATCTGTTTTCCTTCATCAGTTCTAGTTGGAATATTTTGTAAATTAGGATCAACCGATGAAAGACGACCTGTTGCAGTTAAAGTCTGTAAATAACGGGTATGAATTCTTCCATCTGGTTGAATACACTCGAGCAGTCCCTTAACGTAAGTATTTTGAATTTTAGCAATTTGACGATAATCTAAAATTTCCGAAACAATTGGGCTCTTCATTTTCAATTGCTCTAATACTTCAACAGAAGTTGAATAGCCAGTTTTGGTCTTTTTAATTGGTGGTAAATTTAATTTTTCGAAAAGAATATGACCTAGCTGTTTTGGCGAATTTAAATTAAATTCTTCACCAGCTTGTTGATAAATCTTATGCTCTAGTTCTTGTAATTTAAGTGCAAAGTCATTGCCTAATTGATTTAAAACTGATGCTTCAACCTTAATTCCAGTAATTTCCATTTTAGCTAAGACAAAAGCAACTGGAATTTCAATTGTTTCATATAAATCATCTTGCTCATGATCTTTTAATTTCTCTAGAAGTGGCTGCTTTAACTTCTCAATTACAACGACTTTAGCTGCTAAATGTTCAAAGAACTCATCATCCTCAGGAACAGCTTTCTTTTTACCTTTACCATAAACTTCCAAGTCAGTTTTTACTGAATAATCGCCATATAAATGCGCTACTTCACCAAGATCGTTAGAATTATTCTCATTATTAACTAAATAAGAAGCTAGAAGCATATCATAGTCTAATCCTTCTGCATCAATATCTAGCCGATGTAAACCTACATAGGTTCTTTTAATATCGAAAACATTCTTCTTAATCTTCTTATCTTCTAGCATTTGACGAAGTGGAGTTTCTTGTAGTAAAACCACATCTTTAGAAACATAGATTTTATCGCCAACTTTTAATGAAAATCCTTCAAGTGGAGCTAAATGGTAGTTATCACCCAACATTGCTAGATAAAATGTTACTTCTTTTTCATTAATTTTACCTAGTTCAGAGATATTTTCTTTTGTCAGCTCTTGATACTCGTACTTCTCGCTTTCTTGCTTACCATCACTCACTCCACTTACGCCTAACTCAGCTAAAAACTTCTTAAATCCTAATCTTTCATATAAATTACGTAAGTCTTCAATATTAGGTTCTTCCAGCTTAGTATCAGCAAGGGTCACTTCTACTGGAGAATCACGATCAATTGTGGCCAGTTTTTTAGCTAAAAAAGCCTTATCTTTATCATTAATTAAGTTCTCTTTTAACTTGGATTTTTTCATTTCATCCACATGTTCATAAAGTTTTTCAACAGAACCATACTTCTGAATTAAACGTGAAGCTGTCTTCGGACCAACTTTCGTTACACCTGGATAATTATCAGAATTATCTCCCATCAGAGCTTTCATATCAATAAATTCAGTTGGAGTTACGCCATTAACTTCTTTCATATGTTCTGGCGTATATGCCTCAGTATCACCAACTCCATTCTTAGTTATTAAAACCGTGGTTTTATCAGAAGCAAGCTGTGTTAAATCACGATCCCCAGTTACAATATCAACAGTATAACCAGCTTCTTCTCCCATTTTAGAAAGTGTGCCAATAATATCGTCTGCTTCATAATTCTTTAGTTCATAGCTCTTAATACCTAAGTCTTTAAGCATTTCACGAATTACAGGCAGTTGCTCTGATAATTCACTTGGAGTTTTTTGTCGACCACCTTTATAGTCTTGATACATTTTAGTTCTAAAAGTAACTTTTCCTGCATCAAAAGCAACTAATACATTGCTTGGATCAGTCTGCTTCATAATCGCATCAAGCATATTTTTAAAAGTAAAAATTGCATTTGTATGCAAACCATCTGGGCTAGTAAAGCGATCCAGCTGACGGTATAAAGCATAAAAGGCACGAAAGGCCACAGAGTTACCGTCAATTAAAAGTAATTTCTTTTGTGCCATCTTTTTCTCCTTAAATAAAAAACTGTCAAATAGTCTCTTACCTATTTTAACAGTTTTTCTTACATGATTTAATTATCTACATCCTTTTAGTCATTAAATGCTAAAAGCGATTATTTTTGTCTCTACATCATTTTCCCTATCAGTAACTATTCACTTTTATTTGCTTGGGTAAACTTAAGAAAAATAGCAATAATAATTAACACAAGAACCAGTAAGAAAACATAAGCTAAATGTGTACCATGAGCTGTTAGAATTGCGCCTTTTGAACCAGCATTTCTTTGTGCAAATGCTACAAAAGCAGCAGTTGTTGAAGTACCAACCGCACCAGCAAATTCTTGTAAAGTATTTAAAATTGCGTTTCCTTGAGTTACTTTACTTTTTTCTAGATGGTCTAATGCATCTGTCATAACGCAGCCCATCATCATTCCCATTCCGCCCATATAGAAAATATAGACAAACAGAATAAGCAGATTATTTAAATGATTTGTAAAAATGGTAAAGATAAGTAGCTCTAATAACATTAAACTAGAACCAATTAAAATTGGTCTTCTTGCCCCATAACGATCTAGTAAACTCCCTCCAAAAGGTGCTAAAAATGCACCTGCAAAACCTGCTGGTAAACTTCCACTTGTTAAAGTAACTACTTATCTCTCTGCTTCACTTGTCCCTGATTTAGAAAAAGTGAATTTTTCAACTGCTTCTTTATATACGGAACTTGAGAAACGAGACTTAGCTGTTACACATGTTGTAAGAAAATTAGAGGTAAAAACCGCTTCTTCCGAAATAGCCGAGGACTTGAATATTAAAGAAAATGCTCCTATCTTCTATTTCCATACTCATGGATATACAAATAAAGATCAATTGATTGAATATTCAATTGCTACTTACCGCGGCGATATGAATTCTTTTGTAATTGATCTTAAGCGCTAAATAACAAAAAGGATTGATATCTTGTTACAACAAGAATAATCAATCCTTTTTTCATATTTTAAAATCTTTATTTAATTAAAGTAATTTTTCATATGCATCTTCATATTTAGGAATGTCACCAGCACCCATAAATACAACAACTGCATTTTTATGCTTAGTTAAGTCAGCAATATTGTCTAAATCAATTACTTCTGAACCAGGAATATTGTTAACCAAATCTTGACTTGAAATATCACCGCTTGCTTCACGAGCAGAAGCATAAATTGGAGTGACGTAAGCCTTATCTACATCACGTAAGATCTCTTCAAAATCTTTTTGATATTTCTTAGTTCTTGAGAAAGTATGTGGTTGGAAGACAACAACTAATTCCTTATCTGGGAACTTTTGACGAGCGGCTTGGATAGTTGCACGCATTTCTGTTGGATGGTGAGCATAATCATCAATTACTGAAACATCGCCAAAGTCTTTTTCAGCAAATCTTCTCTTGGCACCCTTGAAAGTGAGCAATCCTTCCTTAATATCTTCCATTGGAACTTTTTCAGTATAGGCAACTGCAATTACAGCAGTAGTATTCAAAATACTGTGGTCACCAAATAAGTGAATTTCGAAACGGCCTAAGTCCTTACCATGAGCTAAAACATTGAATTTAGAACCAGTAGTAGTCTTTTCAATGTTTACTGCTTGGAAGTCATCAGTATCTTTAAAGCCATAAGTATACTTAGGAATATCCGTCTTTAAGCTTTGAAGACGCTTGTCATCTCCCCAAACAAAGAGAGCTTTCTTAGTTTGATCAGCAGCACTTTGAAAAGCACTAGTATAGTCGTCTTGATCTTTAAAGTAATCTGGGTGATCAAAATCTATGTTAGTCATAATTTGGTAATCAGGGTGATATGCCAAGAAATGGCGGCGGTACTCATCTGCCTCGTAAACAAAGAAACGGGAATCAGCAACACCCTTGCCTCGTCCATCTCCAATTAAGTATGAAGTAGGTGCTACTTCACCTAATACATGAGCTAAAAGACTAGTAGTTGAAGTCTTTCCGTGAGTACCAGATACACCAATTGAAGTGTGCATTTGCACTATTTCTTCAACAGTATCAGGATAGCTTTGCCATTCAACATTTTTATCTAAACAAGCTGCTACTTCTGGATTATCTTGTTTAAAAGCATTTCCCTTAACAATTACTTGTTCATCATTACTCTTAATATTTGCTGGGTCAAAATCTTTTACTTCAATACCGGCTTTTTCAAGTGGAACTTGTGTGAAAGTATACTTCTCAATATCTGAACCAGCAACGTTATAACCTAAGTCATGTAAAACTAAAGCTAATGAAGCCATGCCAGTTCCTTTAATTCCAATGAACCAAATTTGTTTATTTTTGTCTAACATATTATTAATATCTCCATTGTTTATGCCAAAATATTCGCTTTAATTCTACCATTTTTAACACAAAAAAAGAACATAACACGACGTTATGTTCTAATTCAGAAAGTAGTAAGCTCATCCATGTTTCCTACTTTCTTTAATTTTGTTAATTTCAACCAAATTAATTATATCGAACCCTAAAAATATTAAGCAACTTTGATCATCAATTCGCGCCAAAACCGTTTCTTACATCCTCACTATAACACTTTTTCTAATTAAATAACACAATAAAGATATTGAGCATACATGATTTTTGATTTATATATTCGTAGTTTTACTACTGTGCAAGACTATTAGCAAATAAAAACTGACATATAACTTATCAAAAGAAGTTTAAAATTACACTAGCCTAAATTTCACCTAATATTTTAGTACCATGAGCTTGAGTTACACCAACTTTTTCTATAACAGAATTTACATTTTTATCTGTTATGCCACCACCAGGTAAGATCTCGATTTTTCCCTCAGCCTGTTTATTTAATTTTTTTAAATTTTCAAGACAATCAGTAATTGAACGATCTAATGACCCACCATGAGTAAGAACACGTGCAACCTTGTTTTTAGATAACCATTCCAAGGCTTCTTTCTGCTTTGAAGCTGTTAATTCATCAAAAGCCATATGCATTACAACTTCTAAATTTCCAGCATGGGCAGTTGTAATAAGCTTTTTCATTTCAATTTTATCTAGCTGTTTATTATTAGTTAAGCACCCAAAAGCTATACCGTCTGCTTTGAGTAAACTACACATTTGAATATCACTATTCATGATTTCTAACTCATCAGCAGTGTAAACAAAGTTTCCGCTACGTGGCCTAATCATTACAATTACTGGCACATTATACTTATGAGCATACTCCACTGTCTTTTTAATTACACCAAATGATGGTGTGGTCCCTCCATTAGCTAAGTCATTATTTAATTCTATTCGTTCAGCTCCTCGCTCAATCATTAATGGCACATTAGTAAAATTCTCAACACATACTTCTTTAAGCATTTGTTATACCTCACTAAAGTCAATATCTAGGTCTTTCTCAGCAGCAGCTTTTTCTTCTTTAAGATATTGTTTATCTAGCATTTTCACAAATGGATAATAAATTAAAATATTTAAAATAATCTCTACAATTTGTAACGCAGATCCTGTCCAGCTTCCTGTTGACAACCATCCGGAAATAATTGGTGGAGTAGTCCAAGGTAATTGAACACCATTTGTCCAAGCTACCCATCCCAATTTCATTACAATTCCTGAAATCAATGTATTTAAAACTGGACATAAAATAAACGGAATAACTATAACAGGGTTTAAGACTACTGGTAAACCAAAAATAACAGGTTCATTAATACCAAAAACTCCAGGCAAAATTGCCAACTTACCTAACTCAAGCAACCTTTTTGATTTACAAATTGCAAATACAACAATTAATAAAGCAAGTGTACTACCACCGCCGCCATAGGTTGTAAATAAATCAATAAAAGGTTGAGTATAGATATGTGGTAATGGAGCATGATTTTGAAATGCCTTCAAATTATCTTGCGTTGAGACAAAGAATATAGGTTGCCATACTGAATTGGTAATTGAAGGTCCATTAATACCAAAGAACCAAAAGAAACTTGCTAAGAAATTGTATAGCAAAACTGATGGTAAAGAAATACCCACATGCTTCAATGGTGTCTGTAAAATCGTGTAAATAAAGCTATACGCTGTATGAAAACTAGTTAAAGAGAATAGAATTCTTATTAGAAAGAAGAAAACAACGACTAATGCACTTGGAATCAAAGCATCAAACGATTTAGTAACTGCAGGGGGAACACCATCTGGCACCTTAATAGTCCAATTACGTTTTATTGCAAATCTGTAAATTTCGACAGATATTAAGGCAATAATAATTCCTAAAAAAATACCATTAGGCCCTAAAAACTGAGTTTCAACTGCAGAAACAGTTTTCTTTCCTAAAACAACAGAAGTAGGTGTCAAAATTAGAAATGATATAAATGAAACCATCCCTGCTTGAATGGGATCCAGTCCTCTATTCTTACCATATGCATATGCAATTGCAATTGCTGATAAGATTCCCGTAAAGCTAAATACGGAATTAGATACAGCACTAAACCAATCAGAAAATTGCGGCCCACATAATTTAATCCAAAATTCAGACCAGCCTGGAATCGGAAAATTACCAATAAGTAAAAATATAGAAGTAACTATGATCAAAGGAGTAATAATTAAGAAGCCATCACGCAATGACATTAAAACGACATTATTTCCTAGCTTCGAGGCAACTGGCATCAGCACCTTTTCAAATTTCTTTTGCATTTTAAAGCCTCCAACTGAAAAACTAATAGCAGCAACTTCCCTTAAACTTTGAAATATCTTCTTTATTTGTTAGAATTTGACAACCCTTAGCCAAATTATCTAAGGATTCAGCAAGACCAGTACCACCTTTTTTAGGCATCTTAACAATCGGAAATCTGTCTTTATATTTTTCAATAAGTTCTTGATTCTTTTCCTTTGCGACAGCTCCAATTACTGGAATACTAGTGTTTTCTGTAATTGCAACTCCAATTTCTACCGCCATTTCAGCAAAATCATGATAATCAAATGTTGGCCCCACGATAACTACATCAGCCTTCATTTTTTCAGCCATTTTTGAAAATTTTCTCTGTACAATGTCTTTATTTTGTTGATAATATTTCGGCCCACAGTAGAATGTACCAATAATCTCTCCGTGCACAGCCTCTAAAGCTTTCTCAACATTATCAGCACTTCCCATTGCAATCTTCTTACCGCCTAGTGGTGTATCGCTTCTTTCATCTCCGCCTAACCCAGCTTGAATCTGATCAAGAATAATAATAGTTTTCATAATATATCACCTTCCTACTCTATAGGTGCATGAATCCTTTTTTCGTAAGCATCAAGCCATTCCTGGCTAACAGGTTCAATTTTAGTCTTCATATTATCTATTGGGTTGGCCATCAAAATTACAGGTTTTTGTTTATCAGTTGCAACACAGAATGTAAATTCAACGTTAGTAGCTACTCCCCATTCTCCCTTATTATTCATTGCAACTAATGAAAATTCTCCAGCTTTACCATAGCGCTTCTTTAGGTCTTCTATAAATGGATAAACTGCATGATCACAAGCATCTTGTGGTAATTCACCATCCCGCATTCTCCTAACAATTTCATATGATAAACAGCCTTTCATAATATCTTCTCCAAGACCTGTTGCCGCAGCGCCACCAACTTTACTGTCAACATAAAAACCTGAGCCAGATAATGGAGAATCACCCACACGACCATCTTTTTTCATAAATAAACCTGACGTTGAAGTTGCAGCTGCCATTGAATTATTTTTATCTAAAGTAATGGCACCTACAGTATCATGCCCATCATATGGATTCAAATTCTGCTGTTCGATTTCTTTACACCGCTTTTGCCAGCGCTTTTTAGCACGTTTTGTTAACATATTTGTCATTTCAAATCCATGCAAACTAGCAAACTTAGTTGATCCTTTACCGACTCTGAAGCTATTACAATGTTCATGACTCAAAGCCCGAGCGACAGATACAGCATGCATTACATTTTCAATTGCACCAACCGCTCCTTGAGCTAGCGTATCTCCATTCATGAAAGCGGCATCCATTTGTACAATACCCTCTTCGTTTGGAAGACCTCCATAGCCAACTGACTTATAATACGGATATGCTTCAACTGTATTAATTAATTTTTCGACTGCATCTCCAGCAGTACCATTTTCTTCTAAAATTGTACTGGCCTTTTCGACTCCTTCATTTGCCATTCGCCAAGTTGCAATTGTTCCCCATGACATAGCAAATACTTCCTCTCTATTCTAAAGAACCTAATCTTTCTAAGCTTCTCATATATATTTTGATACTTAGTAATAGATCATCTAAATCCATCCATTCATTTTCTTTATGTGCTATTCCCTTTTGTCCTGGAAAAGATGGTCCAAAGGCAATGATATTTGGCATTACTCGAGCATAAGTGGCACCTGTTGTTGTAACTGGTGTGCCATCAAGTCCAGTAACTTTTTCATATACTTCAGATAGAATTTGGATAAATTTAGAATTTTTATCGTGCATTACGCTTGGAATACTACGTATAACCTTAATATTACTGTCTACTGGAATATTATTTTTGATCCCTGCTGTAATTTGCTTCTCTTGATATGACACTGGATAACGAATAGCTATTTCTATTCGCATGCCATTATTTTCAATATTTAAACCAGTAGGAGTCATAATTAATTTTCCAGAATCATTATCGTGAAATGCAATTCCTAGGCCTTCTCCATAATGCTTTTGATGGAGGGCTTTAACAATCCATTTAAAATAATTATTCAATTGACCAGAAACTAAGTTTTCATCAACTATTTTTTTAGCTAAATATGTTATTGCATTCTTTCCCATTTCCGGAGCATTACTTGGAACTCTTATACCATGACTCTCAACCTTTTTGTTTTTAATTTCTATACTTAATTCATCAGGAACATGATCTTTTGACATATCCCCTTGCAAATTTTTGATTTGGCTTAAACTTCCATCTAAAATCGGCGTAAAAATAGAATAGTTGACAATTCCACGTTCTCCATATACTACTGGATATTTACAATCAGCTGTCCAGCCAAAAATAGGTGGTTTTTCCTTTTCTAGATATAAAGGCACATCTTTAGAACCATTTTCCTCATCTGATCCAAAAACTAACCGAATCGTTCTTTTTGGTCTATATCCTAAATCTTTAAGAATTTTCATAGCCCATAATGTTGCTAATGCAGGCCCTTTATTATCTAATATTCCTCTACCATACAATCGGCCATTCTCATCGGATAAATCCCACGGATTAAACTTCCATTTGTCACCCACTGGCACTACATCTAAGTGATCAATGATACCGATATAATTTTCATCGTCATCTCCCCATTGCGCATATGCCATCGCATTATTAACAACTTTTGCTTTAAATCCACATCTTTCAATAATTGGAACTATAGTTTCTAATGCTTTTTTAGGTCCTTTACCAAATGGCGCATCTTTTTCTGAACTACCTTTAACGCTTGGAATCTGCATAATTGTTCGTAAGTTTTCTAAAAATGCCTTTTCATTTGTACTTATAGCTTCGTTGATTTTTTCTTCTGCTATCATTGTCTTAACCCTTAAAACTAAACTATCTCAACCTAGTCAGCGTTGACTTAAATGAATATTTATCAGCTCGATAGAATGATGTATCAAAGAAAATTGGAATTGCATCTGGCGTATAAGTTATCGTCTTAACTTTAAATATTGGTTGCTGTCCTTTAATGTTCAAATATTTAGAAATTTCATCAGTAACCATAATTGCTTCAATTTCTTGATGTGCATAACCAATTTCGATGTTTTCATTTAAAATCTTAAACAAAGATTGTTCAAAATCAGTTAATGTCTTATTTTTTATATATTCATCACAAATAAGAATTTTTTCGAGAGTCATCGGATCATTATCCCAATAACGTATTCTTTTTAACTCAAAAACTTGTTTATCTAATCTATCGTCCAACGCTAATATTTCACTAATTCTTTTGCTCGGATTTCTAATAGGAACAAATTTTAATACTTTAGTGTGCGCAGTTTTTCCATGTTCTCTAGCAACTTCAGTAAAACTCTGTAATCCTCCCCTACCAGACTCAATTTTTGAATTTCTTTCAGCACCTAGCATTACATATGTGCCTTTACCCGGATCTTTTACTAAAATTTTGGCATTTATTAAACGACTAATTGCTTTTCTAATAGTCAGACGTGAAACATTAAATTCTTGCGCTAATTGATATTCAGAAGGGAGTCGTTGACGGCTGGTATATGTTTCATTTCTAATTCTTTCTCTGATTATTTTTACTATCTCTTCAACTTTTGTCATCATTTTCACCAGCTCTTCCTTATTTAAGGTTCTTTTCATAGTATATACTATGCTGTATATTCATAGATGTAAACGCTTTAACAAAAAATCTCACTAAAAATATTAATTAATTCTTAGTGAGATTAAAAAAAGGAGCCCATTAACATTAATGAGCTCCCTTTATATAAAAAATATTAAAATCTATTACAAACTAATTTGACCACTAGCTAATAATTCATCGCATTTAGTTGGTTCAAATTCGTCACCAGCATTAAAGTCATCAGGAACAACCATAATACCACGTTTTTGAGGAGCATGAGCTAATCCTAATTCACGTGCTGAACAAATCATACCGTATGAATCAACCCCGCGAAGTTCACCAGGCCAAATTTGTTGACCATTTGGCATCAAAGTACCTGGAAGTGCAACAACTACCTTTTGACCTTGAGCAATATTTGGTG
>OMGJ01001386.1_pt1 | contig 10844 bp, 12 predicted proteins | sample 1645811 | NCBI WGS metagenome assembly OMGJ01 (sample SAMN05578589, study PRJEB25193) | human gut metagenome | biome: Human Microbiome; feature: human-associated habitat; material: feces | host: Homo sapiens | place: USA:Birmingham | reverse complement strand
CCGTACCGCTCCTTAAACAGACGCGACACCGACTTGTAGTTTTCGCAGCCGTGTTTCGGCAGAAGTTCCATGATCCGCGCCTCGGGATGCTGCAGGTCGCGGCAGATCCGGTCGAGCCGGATTTCATACAGATACTGGTAGACCGTCAGACCGAGCTACCGTTTCAGAAGCTTCGACAGATAATTCGGCGTATAACCAAAGTGCTCCGCGACCTGCGCCACCGTCAGCTTTTTGGCGTAATGCTCCTCAATATACCGCATGACCTCGCGGATCTGCTGTACGGCCTTCCAGAAGATAAATGATCTCCAGATCGTTGTGCCAGTGCGGCGGGTTGCTGTAGCCGCCGTCGTCGATGCTGTGGAAAAAGCGGATGCCGATATCCCCGTTTGCCGTAATCCATTCGAAATTGCTCTCCATGGTGCCCTCCCGTTTCTTGTCTTTTCGTGTATACAGACGAAGCGCGTCTGAACTTTCTGTTCGTTCAGGCGCGCTCCTTCTATTATCTTTTCTGCTACAGGGACATGGTAATTTCCCGCCCTGTGCGGTGGTATTTCTGAAAAGTGACTCCGGACGCCTTCATCATCCGTTTCGATGCGATCACGGACGGGGTGTCCGCGTACTTGTCGCAGTCGTAGATCACCGTTTTGATTCCCGCCTGGATAATCGCCTTGCAGCACTCGTTGCATGGGAACAATGTCACATACAGCTTGGCTCCCTCGAGGCTTCCGCCGCGGTAATTCAGGATGGCGTTCAGTTCACTGTGCGTTGTGTAAAGATACTTGTTTTCCAGCGGATTTTCACTTGTCTTTCCCCACGGGAACTCGTCGTCCGAGCAGCCTCTCGGGAAACCGTTGTATCCCATGGACAGAATCTTGTTGTCCTCGCTCACAATGCAGGCTCCCACCTGTGTGTGCGGATCCTTCGAGCGCATACCGGCAAGCTGGGCAACTGCCATGAAATATTCATCCCAGGAAATATAATCCTCTCGTTTATCGCTCATACCCATTTCCCCTGTGTTTTCTTAACGTACTTTGCTTCCGCTCTTATTTCGTACCGAAGATACGGTCTCCGGCATCGCCGAGGCCTGGTACAATGTAGCCGTGCTCGTTCAGATGGTCATCCAGTGCTCCGACGAAAACATCGACATCCGGGTGAATCTCATGCATTTTCTCGATTCCTTCCGGAGATGCGATGATGCACATGAAGTGGATCTTCTTTGCGCCTTTTTCTTTCAGCATGGTGATGGCTGCCGTTGCAGAACCGCCGGTTGCCAGCATCGGGTCGGTTACAAATACTTCACGGCTTGCGATGTCTGACGGAAGTTTGCAGTAATACTCAACCGGTGCCAGGGTTTCCGGATCACGGTACAGACCGATGTGTCCGATTTTTGCTGCCGGAATCATAGCCAGCATACCTTCTACCATACCAAGACCGGCACGGAGGATCGGCACAACTGCCATTTTCTTTCCTTCGAGCTCTTTTACGGTTGTTTTGCAGATCGGGGTTTCAATTTCAACGTCTGTGAGCGGCAGCTCTCTGGTTGCCTCGTAGCACATCAGCATTGCAATCTCGCTGATCATCTCGCGGAACTCCTTGGAGCTTGTGTCTTTCTTTCTGATAATACCGATTTTGTGCTGGATCAGCGGGTGATACATGCTGACTGTTCTTGCCATTTTCCCTTCTCCTTTGTTTAAAATTTATTCATTTTCTCCTTCATGCTCAATCAAGTGAATCCGGCGTTCGTGACGCTCTTCTCCGGAAAATGGAGTGTTCAGGAAGGTTTCTACGATTTTGATTGCAAGGCCAGGGCCTACAACGCGTCCTCCCATCGCCAGTACGTTGGCATCGTTGTGCAGGCGGGTTGCCTCTGCGCAGAAGCAGTCGGTGCAGAGTGCTGCACGGATTCCTTCCATTTTGTTTGCCGTGATAGAAATGCCGATTCCGGTTCCGCAGATCAGGATTCCCTTATCACACGTTCCGTTCTGGATCGCATGGCCTACTTTTCTGGCGTAAACCGGATAATCAACTGCCTCGTTGCTGTAGCATCCGAAGTCCTGATATTCCAGTCCCTGTTTGTCCAGATATGCTTTTACCTCCTGCATCAGCTCATATCCGCCGTGGTCGCATCCTAAAGCTATCATTGTTCTTCCTCCTCTTTCAGCCGCGCAAGAACACCTTCAATCAGGAATTCCAGCGCTTCATAACATTTTCCGTATTCGGTAAGCGGTTCCCCGTAAAGGGCGGGGATGTCTCCTGCCAGCCGCAGAAATCCGGCGATCGTCTGCAGATGGGGCGCATCCGGGAAGTCCTCACGGATCTTTTCCCTCTGACTGTCCTCCATCACAAGAAGCAGCGTGTCGTCGTTGATGTCCTCCGCGGTAAGCGGTGTGGTGGTGTGGTCTTTGGCCGAAAGCCCGTTGCGCGCAAGCACTGCCTCTACCTTCTGGTTGACCGGCTGCGGAAACAGAACGACAAGCCCGCGGGAACCAATTTCCATCGGCCACGGAAGCTCTTTGCTCTGCAGAATCGCCTTCGCCATCGGTGCGCGCGCGGTATCGTCCGCGTCCACAAATAAAATCCTGCTGTAATGTTTCACTGTTATACCTCTGCTACTTTGTGGCCTGCGGCTTTTAACAGGCGGTTCATGATCGCCTGCCCCATACGCGGGGTGTCGAAAGCCTCGGAATAAATCACTTCCACGCCGTCCTCATCGAAGTCGCGCAGAATCGCAAACAGGTGATGCGCGATCGTCTCATCTTCGGCGCGCAGCCCGATGCTCTTGATATCTCCTGTGGTGTACTGCTCCCGTGTCTCATCGGTGCAGATTACGCCCACTTTCTTTCCTGCCTTTTCCTGTTCTGCGGCAAGGCGGTTGATTTCCGGAATCACCCGTTCCATCTCGCCCTGGATAATCGTAAGGTCTGCCTTCGGCGCATAATGTTTGTAGCGCATGCCCGGTGCCTTCGGACGCACATGGCTGTCCTCCGCAAGGATTCCCGGATCGACACGCACGGTTCCAAGCACTTTTTCCAGCATCTCTTTGTTGTAATAGCCCGGGCGGAGAATCGTCGGAATCTCCTCTGTAAAATCGACGATGGTGGATTCGAGGCCGATCTCGGCGTCTCCTCCGTCGATGATACAGTCAATTTTGTCCCCAAGGTCCTCGATCACATGCTCGGCTTTCGTCGGGCTCGGCCGGCCTGATGTATTGGCGCTCGGCGCTGCGATGAAGCCGCCTCCGGCTAAGATCAGTGCGTTTGCCACTTTGTTGCTCGGGTAGCGCACGGCTACGGAGGTAAGGCCTCCCGTCGTCTCGAGCGGAACGGCATTTGTTTTCTCAAAAATCATCGTCAGCGGTCCCGGCCAGCATGCAGCTGCCAGTTTGCGTGCACTCTCCGGCACGTTTGCCGCTACGGTTTCGAGGTCCTCCATTCTTCCGATGTGGACGATCAGCGGGTTGTCCGATGGACGGCCCTTTGCCGCATAAATTTTCTCGGAAGCTTTGGCATCCAGCGCATTTCCGCCAAGACCATATACGGTCTCGGTCGGGAATGCCGCCAGACCGCCGTTTTTCAGAATCTCTCCTGCTTTTTCGATCGCGCTCTGATCTATGTTATCTTCTGTCATCCTGGCAATCCATGCCCTCATATGTTTCTTCCTTCTTTCCATCTGTTCCAGCGCACAGTGTTTCCATCTGCGCACACTGTTTTGATTATACCATTTTCCGGCGCAGTTGAAAACCCTTGATTTTAAAGAAGCTCTTTTAACTGAGCCGTGCGGTACGCCTCGATCAGTTCCTTTAATTCACGGATGCGCTGCCGGATCTGCCGTCCCTGATCCGTATCGCCGACTAACTGGCGCTTCATGTTGTACCGCACCGCCACCTGGCGGGAGACAATATCCTTCTCCTCCTGGATTGCTTTTTCCGTCGATTCAAACGGCTCGTGCGCGGTGAGGCTGAGGCCGTACGAGTTGTAAATCAGCGTGTAACCCGCGATGCCGGTTTCTTTGTGGTACGCCCTGCAGAAGCCGCCGTCGATGATCAGCACCTTGCCGCCGCATTTGACCGGGCTTTCACCGGCACTCTGGTGTACCGGGACGTGGCCGTTGATAATATGTACATTTTCACCGGCAAGCCCGAACTCCTGTAAGATCCGGTCCGCCGTCTCCTCTTTCTCGATCAGGCGGTAATACGCGTTTTTCACCTCGGTCCAGGTCTCTTTTTCTGCGAGGAAATACCGCTCAAATGTTGTCATCTTGTCGCGGCCGTACAGCGGGGAATTCGGCGCGGTCCACAGATACCACAGCGTATTGCGGCCCTGCTCCCGTTTTTTCGGATCGCGGCTTACAAATGCGCGGCGCACGTTGTGCTCGAGGATATCGTACAGTGCTTTTCCCTTGTATTTCTTTCCGTCGACCTGTACCTCTTTTAAGGTGCCGTCCTCATTCATCGGCATGCAGCCGTGGTACAGCAGATTTCCATTGTAGACGCGGTAGAGGCTTCCTTTTTTGAGCAGGAAATCGACGTGCGCCTGCAGTTTTTCGCTGTTTCGGAAGGCGAAGATCAGCTTATCGAGCACTTCTGCCTCTTTTTCTGTCAGCTCGTCCGGATGCGCCGGGTCGATCGTTGGAAAGCTCTTGTCGCGCAGAGCATACGTTTTCTCCCCAATCGCCACCGTTCCGTTCTGGTAATCGATCTTTTCCAGCAGACGGCGGTTTTCCATGCCGTACTCCGGGTTCTCACGGATCAGACGGTTCTCGAGCTTTAACTGCATTACGGTGATGGCCTTGTGCATGCGGCGCTCCAGCATCTGCTGGGAATTTCCGCTGTCCTCGCCGCCTTTTGCGGCAAAGCATTCGCACGGATCATCGCCGTACGTCTCGAGAGCAAAGGTGGCAAGCGGAAGCATATTGATGCCGTAGCCGTCCTCCAGCACATCGAGATTGCCGTAGTGGAGGCAGATGCGGATCGTGCTGGCCACGCACGCCGGCTGGCCGGTCGCAGCGCCCATCCAGAGCACATCGTGGTTGCCCCACTGGATATCGAGGGAATGGTAATTCATCAGGCAGTCCATGATTTTATACGGCTCCGGACCGCGGTCAAAGATGTCGCCGATGATGTGGAGATGATCAACAACGAGCCGCTGAATCAGCTCTGCCACGGCAATGATGAAGTTCTCGGCGCTTCCGATTTCGAGGATAGTCTGGATGATCGCCTCGTAGTATGCTTCTTTGTCGAGCACCTCCGGCTTTTCGGTGATCAGCTCCTCGATGATATAGCCATAATCCGCCGGCAGGGCTTTCCGCACTTTGGCACGGGTGTATTTGGAAGAAACGATTTTGCAGACGTCGATCAGGCGGTACAGCATGACCTTGTACCAGTCATCGATGTCCTCCTGCTGCTTTTTCTCCATCTCCAGGCGCTCTCTCGGGTAATAGATAAGGGTTGCAAGCGCACGTTTTTCCGAAATGCCGAGCGTGTGGCCGAAGACATCGTCAATCTTCTTTCGCACGGCACCGGAACCGTTGCGGAGTACATGAGAAAAGGCTTCGTATTCGCCATGAATATCCGAAAGGAAATGCTCCGTGCCTTTGGGAAGGTTGATAACGGACTGCAGATTGATGATTTCGGTCGCTGCTTTTTCGATGGTCGGGTACAATTCTGCGAGATATTCCAGATAATTTTTTTCGTTTTCCATGAGGACCTCCTGCCTGGGTTGTTTTTTCTTATTTTATAACGAACTCCCCTTCGGCACAACCCTTTTTCTTCTTTCGATACACCGGGTGCGTCCCCTCGTGGAAGATATAATAGCTCACATAGTCCGTAAGAAAAATCCCAACCACCGAGAGCAGATACCAGATCCCGAAAAACCACGGGCAGATCAGCCCATCGCAGAAGGAAAACGGCAGCGCACTGTAGTCCCACATACGGTAATGCAGCACCCGCAGGGAAAACATTCCCGAATACAGTTCGATGGCCGTGATCAGAACCGCAGATACCATCATCTGAAACGCCAGCGGAAAGCGGCGCAGCCCGGCGTCTTCCAGCATTCCGATTCCTGCAAGGGACAGTCCTCCGGCAATGCCCATCAGGCGGAAGCTGTAACCGCGGTAGGTGACTTCGATGGCAATATAAATGCAGTAGCCCAAAAGAAAAAACAGCAGATACTTCTTCGCTTTCATTCGTTTTTCTCCCATTCTAATTGAGAATCTTTTCTCTTATTCCCAGTATCTCTGTCTTTTCTCTTTTTATCCGCTTGCATTTTTTCTTTTCCATGTTACAATACTTTCATGTTTCGAAAGAAGTTTCGAATAGAAAGGACAGAAAAAAGAATGGCATTTAACCCAATGAAGTTAATGGAATTAAAAAATCTAAGAGACCGTTTCGCCCAAAACCACCCGAAGTTCGTAAAATTCATGAGCGATCTCGCATCCTCGCAGATCGAGGAGGGAACGATTCTCGAAGTCACGGTGAAAAAACCGGACGGCCGAACGATGGTTTCCAATATCAAGGTGACTGCTTCGGATCTTGAAATGCTGCAGGCAATCAAACAGATGTAACATATTTTTCGTGGCAAAAAGCCGCTTTCGACGAGCGGCAGGCTTTTGGACGCACGGTATTCCTCGAGATACTGCGTCACCGTCTTTCCCGTCATTTTCCGGAAGAGGCGGCAGCAGACCTCGCGGGACAGATGCACTTGCTCACCAAGCTTTTCGAGCGAAATCACGGATTCTGAATGTGTATGGATATAGTCCAGCAGCTGTGCGGCACATTGCGGTTCACAAGCAGCCCGTCTCCCGGTGAAATTTCATAGCTGTTCTGGTAAATCTGATAGACTGCCTTTCCCCCACGAGGAAGGCTGATCTCGATTTCCTGATGCCAGTGGATCGGCACATTTTTTCCCTCGAACATCCACAGATCATCGTGGTTGACCGTCAGCGGAAAGGTTTCTGTTCCGTGCTCTTCCAGTTCGCGCCTGGTATCGTCCACCAGCATTATCATTTACTTTGTGTTCTGTTTCATCAACGGCTTCACCGGCGGTTTTGGCATCTGCCTGGGCCAGCGGTGCGGCGCGAAGGATGAACAGGGCGTACGCGCTTCGCTGATCCAGACCGAAGCGTTCAACATTCTGATGTGCATCGGTATTCTTCTGCTGCGCCATCCGATCGTCGAACTGTTTCTTTCGAATCCGACCGCAGAAATTTACCATTACTCCGATGCATTCCTGACGATCGAAGCGCCGTTCTACTTCCTGCTCGGCCTTCTCGCCGTCTACCGCACCTCGATTCAGAGTATGCAGAACGGACGCGCACCGTTTGCCGCATGCATGATCGAGCTTGTGATGCGTCTTGCTGCTACCGTCTGGCTGTCACGCTTCTTAGGCTACACTGCCGTCTGCATCGCAAGCCCGCTTGCCTGGTTCGGTGCGGTTGCACTGCTGATTCCAGTCTACTATCGGATGATGATGAGGCCTGTAAAAACAGTGTAATCAAAATTGGTCCACCGGATATTGATATGCCTGGCAACGCAAAACCCGGAATCCTTTCGCTCCTCTTCTGAGGTCTTGAAAAGATTCCGGGTTTTTTATTTTGCTGTTTTCTCTTCCCAGATTGTCTCCAGATTTTTTCCATCAATCCAGATACAGCGGTACACCCGCTTCATCTGCTCATCCAGTTCCGCTTCCCGGCCCGTCTTTACAATCACATGGCCGATCCGGTCAGTTCCATCTGCCATGGCAGAAACTTCATGCCCCTCCGGATAATCCAGGACAAGCTCCAGCCCTTCCTGACGCAGACGTTCGACCTGATCCCGGTCGATTTGTGTGATAGTTCCGCTTACCGGACTCAGCAGCAGTTTTGCCATGCACGGGCAGCTTTCCGTCTGCTGAAAATCCGTTTCTTCCCCGAGGGCGCTTTTGATCATCTGCTCATAAAAATCAAATCCGTAATACGTTGAAATCAGTTCTGGAATGCAGGTTGCCCCGGTTCTTCCGCCCATTTCAATGATCCAGACCTTCTCTCCGTCCACAAAGACATCCGCATTGACGGAGCACTGATCGGCACCGGATGCGGTGACGGCCAGCTGCATCTGGCGGGCAATTTCTTCCCGCAGTGCCCCGCTGCATCCATACGGAAATGCGTGGCCGACCGGAACGGTCGTGTGTGCACCGCGGTATACAAATTTCGTGTGCGGTGCCAGAAAGACCAGTTTGTGGTTCTGCACAAATCCATCCACGCCGATCTCCGTTCCGCGGAGGAATTTTTCAACCAGCACATAATCTCTTGCCGAACCGTTTCTCGCATTTTCATACGCTTCTTCGATCTGTCCGGAATGCTCCACCACGGTAATTCCGCGGCTTCCTGAACTGTCCACCCGTTTTACGACAACCGGGTATCCAAGCTGTTCTGCGGCTTTTTGTGCCTCCTCTGCGCTTCTTACCTGCATCCCGTCTGCCGCGGAAACGCCGCCCTGCCGGAATGCGTCTTTCATCTTTGCCTTATCGGTCAAAATTTCCGCCGCCTCATACGGAATGCCGGACAGATGCATCTTTTCACAGACATAGCCGATTGTGCTGACGGCCACATCGGTTCCCGATGTACAGATTCCGTCGATCTGTTCTTTTTCCGCCGCCGCAAGAATCGCTTCTTTATCCCGCGTATTCAGTTCATAAATTTTATCTGCAAGTGCAAACCCCGGATAATCGCCGGGAATACTCACTACGATCGTGTAAAGACCCATTCTGCGTGCAGTCCGGATCAGCGGCACCTGGTAAATACCGGCACCTAAAATCATGATTTTTTTCACTTTTTTTCTTCCTCATCAGATACGTTAATGGTTTCCCGCACAATATACTGCGGCGTGCGGTTCAGAATCAGAATCATCTTTCCGAGGTATTCTCCGATGATGCCGAGCACCATCAGAATCAATCCGGAAAAAACAACGATGGCGCAGATCGTCGAAGACCAGCCAACCATCACGGTCGGATTGATGAGCTTTCGGATGGCAATCATGATGGCTGCCAGAAAACCGCCGGCTGCAGAAACTCCGCCGAGAACGGACGATATGCGAAGCGGAATTACAGAATAGTTCCAGTAGGCAAGCCACAATTTGATCAGTTTCTTTAACGTATAGTTGGAAGTTCCCACTGCACGTTTGAAATGCTCCACCTCTACATTTCCGATTTTGTGTGTCGTGCGGTAGAAAATGCCGTCAATATAGGGATTGAAGCTGTCGTATTTTACCACCTCGTCCTTGATCTGGCGGGTAATCATCCAGAAATTGCTGGAAACGATGTCTTTTGGCCGTCCGAGAAGAATCCGGGAGGAAACTTCGTTCAGTTTGCTGGTGACATTTTTCAGGAACGAATTTTTTCGTTTCGGATAGCAGCCGTAAACCAGATCGTATCCTTCTTCCATCTTGTGGATCAGTTTGCTGATCTGGGACGGATGTGTCTGCATGTCATCGTCCATGCCGAGAATAAAGTCTCCTTCGGTGTAGTGGAGTGCTGCCATCAGCGCATTGTGCTGGCCGAAATTGCGCAGCAGGTTGATGCCCTTGACATTCTGATACTGCTCACCGAGCTTCTTGATCTCCCCATACGTATTGTCTTTCGGGGAACCATCGTTCACCAGGACAAATTCGCAGTCATATCCGTCCATTTTCTTGAATTCTTCCATCACCATCTCTACAACTTTCCGGATCGTTGCCTCGGAATTGTAGCATGGGATGACTATTGAAATCAGTTTCATTTTTTTCCTCCATCGGTATCGTTCAGAATGCAGTCATAGAACAGCGGCGTGCCTCCGGTATGGATAAAAAGCACATCGCAGTCCTGTAACTGATGTTCTTCTATGTACTGCTTCATTCCCCAGAATGCCTTTCCGGTGTACGTCGGATCCAGCGGAAGGCCGTTCCGGCAGAACTCTTCCCGGATCACCTGTAAAATCCGCTCATCGTACTGGCCGTATCCGCCCTGGCGGTATCCCATTTCCAGATGAAGTTCACTCTCCCATCCTTCCGGCAGCACGAGATGATTCTTCGCAAAATAATCGGAAATGCCGCTCTCCATAATGCGGATGGCGCGGTCGTACTCGCGGGATGAAATCGAAAGGCCGATGATCTGCTCCGTTCCCTGCTCGAGCAGTTTTCCGCTTACCAGGCCGCACTGGGTCGAGCCGGTTCCGGATGCCGCAAAGATATGAGAAAAAGAAATGTTCTGTTCTTTCTCCCACGCAAGAATCTCGCGGTAGCCGTCCACGTAGGCCTGTACCGGTGTGCCTTCATTGCCCGTTCCGAATTTATCCCCGAAAATATAATATGGGTGATATCCCTCTTCTGTCAAACGGTTCATCGTCTGCTCGACGGTCTGTGCAATCTCTGTTTTTCTGCACGGAATGACTTCGGCTCCGAGCCATTTCATCAGACGGCTGTTGTTGGTTTCGATCGGGTGTTCTTCGTTTTCTTCAGAAGAACAGATCATATAGCATGGAATTTTCTCGGCACAGCACAGATTGGCCAGCACGCGGCAGAGGTTGGATCTGCTGTTTCCGTAGATGATCATGCAGTCTTTGTTTTTCTCCTGCATATCCTGGAAAAAAGCACGTCCGATGCGGACTTTGTTTCCGCCTAAGGAAAACGGAAGAAGATCCTCCCGCTTGCAGTACAGGCGGACGCCTCTGTCGTTTGGAAATTCCAGTTTCTGAATTGGTGTCTGTATCATTGTTTCTCCTCTTTTATTCTTGTTTCAACTCACAGTCGGTATTTTCACGGAGTCTGACATGCCGAAAATAGTTCGACTGTGACTTGCCTCATGTCAGTGGAGGATACCGACACCAATTCAGAA
>OMGJ01001375.1_pt1 | contig 10883 bp, 8 predicted proteins | sample 1645811 | NCBI WGS metagenome assembly OMGJ01 (sample SAMN05578589, study PRJEB25193) | human gut metagenome | biome: Human Microbiome; feature: human-associated habitat; material: feces | host: Homo sapiens | place: USA:Birmingham | reverse complement strand
AGATCGATACAGCCCCAGGAGGTATAGCCAAGCAATTTTACTCCGTCTAACTCTACTGCATCCATCATTGCTCGGATATGCTGTTTCAAATACTCAATCCGATAATCATCCTCCACATACCCTTTTTCATCCGGGTAGTCCACAGCACCAAGTCCATTTTCTACAATAAAAAGCGGCTTCTGATAACGATCATACAGCACATTCATTGTAATACGAAGTCCAAGCGGATCAATCTGCCATCCCCACTCACTTGCTTTCAGATATGGATTTTTCAGTGTTGCAAATACATTTCCTTCCGTTTTATCAATACTTGCATCCGCACTTGCACAGCGGGAAGAATAATAGGAAAAAGAAATAAAATCAACGGTATGCTCTTTTAATAATTTCCGATCTTCTTCTGTCATATTCAGCACGATTCCTTCTCTTTCAAAGAATTTTTCCGCATATGCCGGATATTCCCCTCTTGCCTGCACATCAATAAAGAAGTAATTTTCCCTGTCTTTTTCCTGTGCCTTCCACACATCAGCCGGATTGCAGGAATATGGATATGTCTGCCCTGCAGCCAGCATACAGCCCACCTGATTTTCCGGATTGATCTCATGTGCAATTCTGGTTGCCTCTGCGGATGCCACCAACTCATGATGCGCTGCCAGATATTTTGCCTGAAGCTTGTTTTCTCCCTTTTCAAACACTAGACCCGCTCCCATAAACGGAGCATGGAGAATCATGTTGATCTCATTGAATGTCAGCCAGTATTTTACAAGACCTTTATATCTGGTAAACAATACTGTCACCAGTTTTTTATAAAAATCAATGAGCTTTCTGTTTTTCCATCCGCCATACTCTTTGATCAGATGGATCGGACAGTCAAAATGTGTAATCGTCACAAGAGGTTCAATCCCATATTTGTGGCATTCCCGAAATACATTTTCATAAAACTTAAGCCCTTCCTCATTTGGCTGTTCCTCATCTCCATTTGGAAAAATCCTCGTCCAGGCGATCGACAGACGAAATGTCTTAAATCCCATTTCTCCTAAAAGAGCAATATCTTCTTTATAACGATGGTAAAAATCAACCGCATCCATTGCCGGATATATATGATCGTCGTCCGGTTCCAGACTATCCGGATGCCCGGATATCACCCGATACCGACCTTTTCCCGCCGGGCAGATATCCACATTTGCCAGCCCTCTGCCACCTACGTTATATGCACCTTCACACTGATTTGCCGCGGTCGCACCGCCCCATAAAAAATTCTCTGGTAAACTCATCACTTTTCCTCCTTATACATTCTCACCGGACCCTCCACACCAAACGGCTCAATTGGAAGATAATGGCTGATCACATCCCTCATCTGCGTTCCCAGTGTGTTTGTCACTTCCACTACGATCTGATTTGCCCCTTCCTTGAGCAAAGGTGTCAGATCAAATCGATACGGCTTGCAGATTTTCACACCTGCAGAAATATTATTTATAAAAACCTCTGCTGTCTCATAAACATTTCCAAGATCTAACATTATGCTGCCTGCTTCTCTGTTTTTCTGAATGGTACTTTCGTATCTTACAGTTCCTGTGATTTCCTCAAATCCCGGCAGACTGCTCACCAACTCCAGTTTCTCTGCAGGAACCATCACCTGAAAATCCGGATAAGATGTACTGTCTGCAAATGTCACATTCCATGTTTGCGGAAGCATCTGCGGGCATTCCTCCCACTTTGGCTCCTCAGAAATCCGCCCTTCTCCCGGCAGTAATTCTTCTTCACTCTGTACAAATACAGCCGACTCATATGGTTCCAGATGAAGTTTTATCTGATGAGACACCCGCATCATCCGGTCTTCAAAAGCATCATATTTGTATATCCTTGCATCTCCCCGAATCTGTATTACTGTATCTGCGGCTGTTCCGATATTTTCATTGAACAGCATCAGGTATTTCCGGCCATCTTTTTCATATTCGCCCGCCGCAAGTTCCGGCTCCTCTTTTTCCAGAATCACTGCACGATATGAATGGAGCTTTTCAGCAAGCGGGCAGCTTTGAAGATCCTTTGGAAGATAAAGGACCGTAACTCCCGCCTCCTGCAGCTTTTCCAAAAGCGCCCTACCTGACTGCGGCATAAATGTCCCGTATGGAACAACCATGACTTCAAACCGCTGTCCATTGATACAATAACACCGCTCCGCAATCTCCGCTTTTTCCAGATAATCCAGCGAAATGATATCAAAACTGATCTGATTTTCTGTCAGTACCCTCGCCGGTTTTTCTACCGGCATATATTCGCCTCCCCACTCCTGCTCTGCCGGATAGAGAAGCCCGACTTTTGCCGGATGTTTTCCATTGCGGAAAATTTCCATCAAACGGTTTGCATATGCCGTAAACACCGGAAAATATCGAAACTGCGGGTTCATTCCATGGGCATAGAAATGTGGCGGGCAGTCAAAGTCCGGAAATTCTTTGGGATCAAACGCATGCGGTACCAGATGATTGATTCCGCGGACAATCAAATGATCCGTGATCCATTTCATCATTTTCAATCCTTCATTCCAGCCATACGCCCCAAATGCCTCACACACAGAATTTCCTTTTTTCAGCGGATCCAGATGGGCTGCAGACGAAGCCAGTTTTGCAAGTGCATAATGATAGAATTCTCCATTGCTGCCTCCTGTATTAAAGGCATCGTGATGATAATTCATTCCCGGGACAACCTGTCCTCCGATCACGTCAATTCCGGCATAATCCATGGTCTCCTGCCCCCGGAAATAGTGGCCTGTGCCATATCCAAGTCTTGCGTGGGCTCCATTATCTTCTATCGTATGTCCCAGATACAGCACTCCATGTGCATGACACCAGTCTGAAAGGACCTTCGTAAAATTATCCCGGTACAACTTTGTGATCAGATCCATGTATTGATACCGGATCTGTGCCTCTGTCCCTTTTGCATCTACCCAGAGCAGTGGGAGATATTTAGGCTCAAACGGAAGCTCTTTTTCCAGCCCTTTTCTCCACGGAAGCACCATATCACTTCCGATTCCTGCCTCTGTGCCTTTCACATTTCCAAATCTCGGTTCATCGGAAAAAAATCCTTCTATCAATGTTACGAACTCTTCTTTATAATGTGCATAGTGCGGCTCATACACTTCGCGGATCAATACCTCGGTTGCCTCTTTCATCAACGGATTCAGATATTCTTTTGTTGCCTCTTCTCCACCTTTTCTTGTCTGATACAAGATAAAAATACTATATGCTCCGCTGGGAACATCCAGTGTCAGAAGTCTCTTTTCTTTATCCATATGCTCCGTGATATCCACCAGTGTCTCTGCATCCACCGGATCACCTGACTCTGTATACCGGCTGCACCGTTTGGCTGAATATACCCGCAGAATTTCTTCCTCGAAATCTGGTTTGTCCCACGGTCTGCCCTTTAAAAGCTTCAGATCAATCCGCATTTGCTTCATCGGTCCCTGAACATCATATCTACGCATATCCAGATATCGTTTCAAATACTCCGGATAGCTGTCTTTGATCTTTCCGTTTGCATATCCAGTCGGAAAATGGGAATCATCCAAAATCCATACTTTCATCTGATGCTTTCTCGCCTTTTCCAGGATCAGATCCAGATCACACCACCACTGTTCTCCCAAAAAGTCGGGGTGTGGACGTGCTTCCACACACACACCTCTCATCCCACTTTCTGAAATTTTATCCATATACTTGCTCAATACGGCATGATCCTCTCCATGCTGCCAAAAGAAAGGGTACAATCCATTCTCCATTTTCCACACTCCTGCCTTCTATCTTATTTCACTTTCCCTGTTTTTCCTTCTACAATAAATGCCAGCACTGCTGATACGGCAAATGCCAGAACCGCACAGGCAACAAATCCATAAAAACTGACATCCAGTCCGTTTGGATTGATCATTGCTGGAATTCGGAACAATCCATCTCCTGCCATTGCATACAATTTCCCACCGAGACCACCTAGAATCGCACCGGCAATTCCACCGCCGACCCAGGCACATGCAAATAATTTCATATTCGGTACAGCAATAGAATAAATCGCCGGTTCTGTCACTCCACACAATGCTGAAGCCATACTTCCAAATCCCGCACTCCTCTTCTCCGGATTTTTGTTTCTAAGTGAATATCCCAGCGCAACTCCTGCCAATGCCCAAACAGTCAGACCGAGAACTGCATTGATCGGATCACTTCCCTGTGTCAGAAGATTATTCATCAGAACCGGTATAAACGCTGCATGCAGCCCCAGTAAAACAATCATCTGCCAGAATGCACCAAAGAGCAAGCCTCCCAGAATTGGACTAAATGCAAAGATTCCACATACTATAGTCGAAAGTCCATTGGATACATACTGCATCACAGGTCCGATCACCAGGTAACTGAGCGGAACAACAATTGCCAGTACAACAGTCGGTACCATCATCAACTGAATGATCTGAGGCAGAATCTTTTTTGCCAGCTTTTCTATTTTACTTGCTACAAAGGATGCAAGAATAATCGGAAACAATGTATTTGCATATGTCGTAGTCGAAATCGGAATGTGTAAAAATGTAATTCCCCCTTCTGCTGCGATTGCACTGATCAGACTAGGATATACGAGTGCTGCCCCTATCGTTGCCGTTGTATAAGGATTACAGTCAAATACTTTTCCACAGGTAAATCCAACAATGATCGGCATAAAGTACAGAAGCGCATCGGCTGCAGCATACAAGACCAAATAGGTTCCATCCGTGTTAGTCAACACTCCTGCTGTTGTGAGAATCACCAGAATCCCTTTTAAAATACCACCCGCGATCATTGGACCGATCATTGGCATAATACAACCGGAAATCACTTTAAAAAAACGGTTCCAGAGGCTGTCCTTCTTCACAATATGGTAGTCCTCCTTGTTCACATCTGCCTTCCCATCTTCAGAAACACCGGCTTCTTTTTTTACAAACTTCACCACTTCACTCACATGAGTTCCAATGATTACCTGATACTGGCCACCCTGATTCATGACCCCTTTTACACCTTTGATGGCACCCACCTGTTCTTTATCCGGCACAGAATCATCTTTTAACACAAAACGTAACCGAGTCATACAATTGGTAACACTTATGATATTTTCTTTTCCGCCAACAGCCTCCACTACTTCTTTAGCAAGCTGTCCGTAATCTTCTTTTGCCATGAGATAAGACCCTCCTGTTTATCACTCACTTGATGATTGTTTTTCAGAAATGCATTTCTCTTATATGACCTTATTATAAGTGGTTTTTCTAAACAGAAAAATATCGGATTCCGCACATTACATTGACCATTTCCACACAATCTGATACACTTCATGCAAAAGGAGGAATCCCTATGAATTTAAATACACTGCATCATTATCTGACTAGCTTATCTCCCAGTGAGCTTCGCTACCGTGCCGACGAACGTTATACAGGTTGGGAAAATATGCCGAAAGTTTTTGTACAGGACAAAGAATATTCTCTTTTAAATATTACAGACACAGATTCTCTTGTGTACCAGCATCCGGCAGTTCTTCAGAAGCCGGGAATCCATGCAGAGCTTCCGGAAATCTCTATTAAAAAGAACTCACGCTTCAATCCTGTCCCGGAACACATCCATCCTTATATCGAGATCAACTATGTCTACTCCGGTCAGTGTCCACAGATAATCGACGAAAAACCTGTGACACTTATGAAAAATCAGGTGCTCCTGATCGACACAAACTGTCCGCATTCAATTGAAGCACTCGGCGAAGAAGATATTATGATCAGTATCATTGTAAAAACTGATTTTCTGCGTGACCATATGTTTTCCCAGTTTTCCAATGACAGCATCCTCTCACGCTTTTTTATCAACGCCATTAACGAAAAGACCAATCATAACCATTACCTGCTGTTCCACTCCGAAAATAACAGGAGAATTCCACTCTTTTTTAACGAACTATTTTGCGAATGCTTCGATCCTTCTATCAATTCGAACGATATCATCATGCATCTGTTCTATACGATCATGGCCGAACTGATCAATGTGTATGAAAATGATCTGACTAAAGAATCCGCCTTTTCTACCAGTAGCATGGTCATTCCCATACTTCGGTTTATCGAGCGGAATTTCCAGACCTGCACTCAGGAATCCGTAGCTGATTTTTTCCATATCAGCCCGAATTATGTCACGCGACTTCTGAAAAAACATATCGGTCTGACCTACATTCAGCTTATTCAGGAGCAAAAACTGGAATATGCAGCAAAACTGCTTCGACAAACTCCGCTTTCTGTGACAGAGATCGCACATAAATCAGGATATGAAAATGTCACTTTCTTCTATAAGAAATTCCAGCAGAAATATCATTGCCATCCGTCAGATTTTCGAGGAAAATAATTTGGAACACAATAAAAAGAAGTTTTTCGAAACGATTATCATACAATCACTGAAAAACTTCTTTTTAACCCCACTACATATGAACAAACAATACATAGCCTCTCTACAGTTATTAGCCACCACTATTTCAGATGATACTACTCCATCCACAACCTTCTCATATACGCAATATCCTTCTGCGCCGTCTTTGGATCCAGTTCCTCTCTGACAACGACAATATCCGGTTTGTGCTGCTTCATCCATTTTACGATTTCCCCGTATCGGATCACGCCTTCACCAAGACAGACCGGACAATACTCTTTGTTCGGACCTTCTACAAAATCTTTCATATGGATTGCTTCGATCTTGTGTCCCAGTGCTCCCAGCCATTCTTTCCAGTAAGCATTCTGATCAATCTCCGGGAATTCCAACACGTTTGCCGGATCAAAGATCATTTTCAGACGATTGCTGTTCATCTTTTCAAACACTTCTACCGTTGTCTCCAGATCCTCCAACGGATGCCAGTAGACCGGTTCCAATGCCATATCAACATCAAGCCGCTCTGCCTCTTCTACCAGTCTGGCAACACTGTCCATCATATAAGGATGCCAGATCTTCTTTTCCTCCAGGCTCAGACGCGGATACGCAGCTTCTGTTCCAACAATGGACGCTCCCAGGATCTGATTGAACTTCAGGCATTTTTTGAACGTATCCACGGCATTTTTCCGCACTTCATCATCCGGGTTTCCAAGATCCATGTAGCATCCCAAAATCTGGATCTTGATCTTCTCTTCTTCAAAATTTCTGCGGATCCTCTCCACCAGCTGCGGTGTTACTTCCTCATAAGAATTGATCTCCGAAAATGCTTTTGGCAGCACAAGCTGTGCTGCCTCAATACTCTCGGATCTCAATAGTTTTGCCAGATGATCCACCGGCTGTTTTCCATAGTCGTGTGTTCTCGCTGCTACTAACATATTGATCTCCTCTTGATTATTTATATTTCAATTTCTTATGGCTGTTTTCCAATGTATGCCAGGATTCCACCATCTACGTACAGAATGTGTCCATTTACAAAATCAGATGCATCGGATGCAAGGAATACTGCTGGTCCCTGAAGATCTTCCGGTGTTCCCCATCTTGCAGCAGGTGTTTTGGAAATGATAAACTGATCGAATGGGTGTCTGCTTCCGTCTGCCTGCACTTCACGCAGTGGTGCTGTCTGCGGTGTTGCAATGTATCCAGGTCCGATACCGTTACACTGGATGTTGTACTCACCGTACTCAGAGCAAATGTTCTTTGTGAGCATTTTCAGTCCGCCTTTTGCTGCTGCGTATGCAGATACTGTCTCACGTCCAAGTTCACTCATCATAGAGCAGATGTTGATGATCTTTCCGTGTCCTTTTTCTTTCATTCCCGGAATCACTGCTTTGGAAACAATAAATGGTGCGTTTAAGTCTACATCGATTACTTTTCTGAACTCGTCTGCTTCCATTTCAAGCATTGGTTTTCTCATGATGATTCCGGCATTGTTTACCAGGATATCAATAATTCCAACTTCTTCGTTGATCTTTGCAACCATTGCTTTTACCTGTGCTTCATCTGTTACGTCACATACATATCCGTGAGCTTCGATTCCAGCTTCTTTGTATGCTGCAATTCCTAAGTCAACTTTCTCCTGTGTGATGTCGTTAAAACAGATTGTTGCACCTGCCTCTGCATATGCAGAAGCGATTCCGAATCCGATTCCGTAAGAAGCACCTGTTACCAGTGCGATTTTACCTTCCAGTGAAAAATTTACCATAACTGTTTCTCCTTCTCTTCTATCAATTATCTCAGGTCTTTGTTTGCAATTGTATCCATATCGCCGTAATCCTGATTTTCTCCGCACATTCCCCAGATGAATGTATATGCTTTGGATCCACATCCTGAGTGGATAGACCAGCTTGGAGAAATCACTGCTTCTTCATTGTGCATGATGATGTGTCTTGTCTCCTGTGGCTCTCCCATGTAGTGCATTACGAATGAATCATCATCCATATCAAAGTACAGATATACTTCCATACGTCTGTCATGTGTATGAGATGGCATTGTATTCCATACGCTTCCCGGAAGAAGTTTTGTCAGTCCCATCGCCAGCTGACAGCTTTCTACCTGCCCTGTTACGATATATTTATTGATGATTCTGTGGTTGGAATCTTCCAGTGTTCCGAGTTCTACTTTGTTCTCATCTTTTACGATCACAACGCCTTCTTCAGCTTCTCCCTCAAGTTTGATATGTACTGTCGGGTAAGATACGTGTGCCGGTGCACTGTTCATATAGAATTTTGCCGGGCAGGAAGCATCTTTGCTTTCAAATGAAATATCTTTTGCTCCTCTTCCAACATACATTCCGTCTCTTGCATTTACTTCATAAACACGTCCATCGATTGTGATGATTCCATCTCCACCGATATTGATGATTCCAAGTTCTCTTCTCTGAAGGAAGTACTCTGCACGAAGCTCATCCCCTGCTGTCAGAACCAGTTTTTCATTGACCGGAACTGCTGCTCCTGTAATAATACGGTCAATGTGGCTGTATACCAGATTGATCTTGTCTGCCTGGAATAAATCCTGGATCAGAAATTCCTCTCTTAATCTGTCTGTTGTGTAGTGTTTCACATCTCTTGGTGATGCTGCTGTTCTTACTTCCATGATAATCCTCCTGTTTTTTGATTTCCCTTATTTTGACTGACTGATCTGTGTCATTTCTTGCACTTAGTATAGCATTCATTATTCCCCTATTTCTTGTGTTTTCTTGCTGTAAATATTGAAAATTTTGAACTTCTGAACTATAATATGAGCAAAACAGGACGATTTTGAAAAAACGAAAGGAGCGATTCTTCATGAAAGAATGTATATCCTGCAAAGAATCCATGCGGCAGTGCATGGATACACACACATTTGCTTTTGCGCACTTATATAATGATGAGAAAGCGATGGATATGCATATCCATGACTGCTATGAAATCTACTACTCGATTTCCGGCGGAAAACAGTTTCTGATCGATAACTATTTTTATGATATCAGTGATGGAGACATTTTTCTGATCAACCAGTTTGAGAGTCATTATCTGACACAGATTGATCAGCAGAAACATGAACGGATCATTCTGTCCATTGATCCGGAGTATTTAAAACAAATTTCTACAGAGAAGACGGATCTGAATCACTGTTTTCAGTTCCGCGGGACCGATATGCCGCATCAGCTCCATCTCTCCGCAGAAGAACAGACCCGGTTTATCTATTTTATTCATAAACTGCGCTCCAATTCCGGATTCGGAGAAGACGTCCTGGATCGTGCCACATTTCTGGAACTGATGGTATTTCTCAACAATGCATTTGATAAACGATGCCGCTCTTCCGCAGAAGAGGAACCAAAAACCCCCGGCTATCATGCCCAGGTAGATGAGATTCTTTCTTATATTAATACCCACATCAGTGAAAATCTGACACTGGAAGAACTCTCTGCCCATTTCTTTTTGAGCAGCTCCTACCTGTGCCGTATTTTCAAAGCCACTACCGGGACGACCATCAACAAATACATTACCGCAAAGCGCATTACGATCTCCAAGTCTCTGCTCAGTCAGGGGTACTCCGTCAATGAAGCCTGTGAAGCGTGTGGGTTTAACGATTACAGCAACTACCTGAAGGCTTTTACCAAGGCCGTGGGGATTTCTCCGAAAAAATATGCACAGTTTAATTCATAATGGAAATCGCAGAGCAAAAAATGTATACATTAGAAGATATCTATAATTTACCTGACGGACAACGAGCCGAACTGATTGATGGAGCAATTTATTTCATGGCACCTCTAAATCGAAGACATCAGGAAATTCTATTTTCACTTTCTCGTAAAATTGCAGATTACAAATCACCACCAATGGTGGCAAGGCTCTTGACAGGGCTTTTTCTTTTCTGTGGTGGGTAATCAAGAGGAAATAAGGGAATGGAATACCCGAGCAGGATTATTTCAATCCTGTTGAAAGAACAGCAAAAACTCAATTACTGATACATAGACATAAACTGGTATGTAAAGGCTAACGATATTATCTTAAAGAATACAGGCGGTCAAACTGGCAATCCACAGAACCATGCACCACAGGGACAGCAGAAAAAGTAATCGGCAAAGCATATTTTCATTATAGGCGATACTGCATAGAGGTAGAATATTGTTTAGAACTCTTTAAAATACTTAATTTTAGCGTATGTAAAACATTTTTTGCAGGCTTATTATAGGCATGTAAAAGGCATTTGATAGCGAGAAAACATCTCATAATATAGGATAGAGGCAGGAGGAGTATTAACAGTGGACGTGGGAAAACAAATAAAAAAATTCAGACAAGATTTAAAACTTTCTCAAGAGGAATTGGCAAGCAAGATTTTTGTAACTCGACAGACAATTTCAAATTGGGAGAATGGAGTTTCCCATAGTTAAAGATACCACACCCAATATGATGAACCCACGCTATCAAATGCCTTTTACAT